>Ga0207024_10033_pt1 | contig 46645 bp, 34 predicted proteins | sample Alteio_BWMinCont_44_FD_153470 | JGI IMG/M metagenome (GOLD analysis project Ga0207024, IMG submission 153470) | Enriched cells from forest soil in Barre Woods Harvard Forest LTER site, Petersham, Massachusetts, United States -... | ecosystem: Environmental > Terrestrial > Soil > Temperate forest >...
AAGTAGAACAGACTTCAGTCTGTTGCTTTTGTGCCACGACAGCGAGAAGCGTCCTGACGAGCGAAAAATCCACAGGCTAAAGCCTGTGCTACTGATGGGCGATACATTTGTGAAGCAACATAATAAAAAAACTGCAAAGAAAGCTGGCGGTGCGGCAGGCCGCAAGTCCGCCCCCGCGGTTGCGGCGTTACATCTGCTTTCCGACGCCGAGATGCGGCGAATCGCCGAGAAAATTTTCAAATTCAGCGATGCCGATGAAACCGAAGTCGAAATCGGCGTAGTCTCCGATGCGCTGACGCGCTTTGCCAACAACACGATTCACCAGAACGTCGCCGAGCAATCGCTCAACGTTTCGGTGCGCACGGTGTTCGATGGCCGCACGGCGCGCGCTACCACCAACAAGACCGACGACGACTCGCTGCGCCGCGCCGTGGCCGCATCCGCAACCCTGGCGCGCAGCCGCCCGCGCAATCCAGATTTGTTGCCTATGCCCGGGCCGCAGAAATACGAAAAAGTCGGCCGCTACTTTGAAAACACCGCGCACGCCACGCCCGCCGATCGCGCCCGCGCCGTGGCCCGTGTCGCGCAAATGGCTGAGAAAGCCAAGCAAACTGCCGCCGGAATTTTCTCAACGGGCGTAACGCAATCGGCCATCGCAAACACCAAGGGCCTTTTCGCGAGTCATCGCCAGACGCGGGCCGAATTTTCCATCACCATTCTGGAACCGGATTCCTCCGGCTGGGCCAAAGCAAATTCGCCCGATCTCGCAGCGATTGACCCGCTCGCTCTAGCGCGGAGCGCCAGCGAGAAATCCGCGGCGTCCCGCAACCCCGCCGAAGCCGCGCCGGGGCGCTGGACCGTGATCCTCGAACCCTCTGCCGTGCTCGATCTGGCCGGCTTTCTCTTTTACGATTTCGCGGGAACCGCGGTGGCGGACCAGCGCTCCTGCTTCAACAAGCGCATGGGCAAAAAAATCCTTGGCCAGAACATCACGATTCACGACGACGTGTTTCACCCGCTGCAATCCGGCGCGCCATGGGACGGCGAAGGAATTCCGCGCCAGAAAATTCTGCTGCTTGATAAGGGCGTGCCGAAAAATCTGGTCTACGCGCGCGCAACGGCAAAAAAAATGAAAGCCAAACCCACAGGGCACGGTTTATCTCTGCCGAACGACATGGGCGAAGCGCCCATGAATCTGGTTTTCGCCGGCGGCGATTCCTCAGTGGATGAAATGATTCGCACCACCGATCGCGGCATCCTCGTCACGCGAGTGTGGTACATCCGCGATGTGGACCCCTACGAAAAAGTTTTAACGGGCATGACGCGCGACGGCACGTTCCTAATTCAAGATGGAAAAGTCGCCGGCGGAATACGCAATTTCCGCTTCAATCAAAGCATGATCGAGATGCTTTCCAACGTCGAACTGCTGGGCGCACCAGTGCGCGCCGCCGGGGAAGAGTCGTTCGAGATGGTCGTGCCGCCGATGAATGTGCGGAATTTTAACTTTTCGGAAGTTACGAAGTTTTAGCCCGTCTCATCCGAACACTCCAATCCTCCGTAGCATCTTATAGATAGACGGGCTCCAATTAGAGCCCGCAGGTGTGTAATGGTACATTCGAGAGAACCCACATGGACCGACGCAGATTCATTTCGATTGCCGGGGGCGCAGGGCTGGGCATCCTGCTGCCGTATGCCGTATACCGTTCGCTCTCCTACGGCTTCGGCGGATTGCGCGTTGGCGTCAAGGATTATGAGAAATTCGGACCGGAAGCGGCGCTGCGGGCGATTGCTCCGGTGGACCAGTTCTATGTTACGTCGTCGCATGGCGAGCCTGTGGTGGATGTGAACAAGTGGTCGCTGACGATTGATGGACTGGTGGATGAGCCGCTGCATTTGGATTATGGCGATGTGCGGAAGCTTGCGCCGTATGAAACCACGCTTACGCTGGAATGTATTTCCAACGAAATTGCCGGCGGCCTGATTGATACGGCCAACTGGCGCGGCACACTGCTGCGGCCTTTGCTGGAGCGTGCGGCGCTGAAGACGAATGCGAAGTACGCAATTCTTTATGCGGCCGAGGGCTACACCACCGGGCACAAGCTCGACCGGCTGATGCGCGACGGAAATTTTCTGGCGTATGACATGGACGGCGGACCGCTGAGCCGCATTCACGGATTTCCGCTGCGCGTGTTGATGCCGGGAATTTATGGAATGAAGACGCCGAAGTGGCTGACGCGCATCGAGCTGGTGGATAAGGAACATCTCGGGTACTGGGAATGGATGGGATGGTCGAACACGGGCGAGCGGCAATTGCAGTCTGTGATTGACGATCCGCGCGAGAAGGCGCAGATTGCCGGGCAAAGTTTTGTGATTTCCGGATGGGCGGTCACGAACAATGTGGGCGTCGCGAAAGTGGAAATCTCGACCGACGGCGGCAGCGCCTGGAGTCCGTGCCAGATTTTCAGCAATCCCAAGCCGTCGCAGGTGTGGGCGTTCTGGCGCTACGTGTGGGAGAATCCGCTGCGCGGGAAACACGAAATTCAAGTGCGCGCCACGGACGCGAACGGAAAATTGCAGACGGCTTCAAAATCGGGAGAATGGCCGGATGGCGCGACGGGGTATCACACGGTGGGCGTGGAAGTCGTGTGACTAGTGGCTGGCTTGCCCTGAGCTTGCGAAGGGTGATTCGTGAATCGTAATTTGTGATTCGTGCAGGGCGGAAGGCTATGGAATCAGTGGCACAGGCTTCAGCCTGTGGGTTTAAATTTCGGAACGGCATGATCTAAACCCACAGGCTGAAGCCTGTGTTACTTAAGCCTGCACCATCTTTGATTCTGAAATTTACGTCTCAACTTTGTTTTATTGCGCAGTAAACGTAAAACTGTTAATGGATTTTGTGATTACGTTTTCCTGGACCTGGATCAGGTCGGAGTCGGCCCAGGTCATGCCCAGCAGCGTGAAAGCGTCGTTCCCCTTTAAGACTGTCATGAGGACTACCGACCAGTCGCGTCCAGCGGCAGTTCCGCGGGCGCGCTGCTCGATGGCGGGGGACCCTGCAACTGTGACGTGCCTGGTCGAGATCAGCCGGTAATTTTCATAAACGCCGCTCAGCGTCTTTCCCGTTGCGGTGGCATGTGCTTCGAGAGAGTCTTTGGCCAGTTCCCGGCCGATTACCAGCAAAGTGGTTTGATCATACGTGCCCATCGCCCCGATGGAGTCGGGCAGGGCCTTGCGCGCTTCAGGAATCAGTTCCCAGCTCGGCGGCTTGTACATTTGAAATCCGTAGGTGAGGTTCGAGTACAGGTTGCCGCGAATTTCATCGCGAAGCTCGGGAGGCGCCGGTGGCGGTGGAGGTGCATGCGCCGAAGCGGCTGCCGGCACGACGGGAGAAGCGGACGCTGCGGCCGTCAAGGGTTTTGATGGCGCAGGCATGCTTTTCGCCGCCGCTGGCAACATGTTCGCAGTGACTTTCAAATTATCTTTCGATGTTGTTTTTGTTTGAGGACCAGCCTTTGCGGTAGCGCCAGGCGCTTTCTCTAACGCCGGAACCAATTCGGGTGCCGCAGTTGAGTCGAATGGCGCGGCAGCAATCGGCGTCACGGACGGCGCGCCCGGAGAAATCATTGGCGTCGCGCTTCCTTTGGCCCTGGGTTCAGCCTCTTTGCCCGGCGCGGAAATGCTGATGTCCGCAACTTTATCTTTTCGGATGAGAGCAAATCCGTAAGGGGTCTCGACGCGGAAGGAATCGCTTTCAAATCCGACAATCGTGCCGGAAATTTTGGTGCCGTCTTTCAATCGGATTTCGTCGGCGCGCGCAGCGGACGCGGAAAATAGCAGCGCCAGAAGTGCCAGATCGTGGATGGCGCGATTCCGCATGAGAACCAGTATGGCAAAGGGCGGAATCGATGAGCAAGTGCGGGGAACGGCGAAGTATCCGGGAAGCCACCGGGGCCGGGATTGAGATTTCAAATTTGAGATTTGAAATTAGCGCTGCCCCCGGGAAATTTGCACGATCGATGATTCACGATCCCTGATAATTGCTCATTGCTGATTCAGAGCACCGTGTTGACCGCGCCGCATTTCTCGACTGCAAAACCTAAAACCTAAAACCTAAAACCTAAAACCTAAAACCTAAAACCTAAAACCTAAAACCTAAAACCTAAAACCTAAAACCTAGTACCCAGTCCAGACTCCGGCGGCGAATTTTTTCACGGTCGCAAATCCCAGTTTTTCGTATAGGCGTACGGCGCGGGCGTTGCCGGACGTTACGGTAAGAGAAATGGTGTGGAATCCGCGCGCGCGCAGGGATTGCATGGAGGCTTCCATCAGGCGGCGGCCCAGGCCGCGTCCCTGATAGCCGGGCATGGCGCAGATTTGCGTGGTGTGGCCGACGTTTTCGGAAACGCGCGAAGTTAAAATGACCCCGGCAATATGGCTGGCATGGGGCGGCCGCAAAATGAACGAGGATTCCGGCTGGAATTGTCCGCAGCCGGGCAAAATAATAATATTTTTCAGGAATCGCAGCGCGCCGGATTCGCTGCGGTACTGGTCATTGATTTCGCCGTCCACGTGATCGGCATACGCCAGCTGAATCAATCGCGCGCAGGGCTCAAAATAGCGGTGATCCCAGCGATCGAGAATCATGCCCGCGCCGGGCCCCTCGCGAATCAGTCCGGGGAGAATGTCCATGGCCTTCCCATCATTGGCTGGGGCCAGCGGCGCGATCATGAACTGGCGCATGAACAGGCGGAATCCATACTCGGAGAGGACCGGATCGAGCGCGTAGCCAAAGGGAATGAGTTGCGCTTCCACGCGATCGAGCTTGGGAATTCCGCTCAGTGTGGTGAGCGTATCGGTAAGCAGGCGGTGGCTCAAATCCTGTTGCGAGTAACGCGGAGAAACGAACAGCCCGCCGACCAATCCCTTGTGTTCCTCCAAAACATAAAATGCGTATCCGACAATGCGTCCCTCATCCACGACCGCCGAGCCGGTGAGCGATCGCGCGTCCACGAATTTCTTGATCAATTCCGTGGAGGGGCGATAGTCCCAGCGCAGCTCTTGTTGCCAGCACGCAACCTCTTCCGCCAGCAACGGGTCTAGTTGCCGGGAGGAGAGTTGGCGCAGATCAACCAACTGCATGGGGAAGGTTCCAAGTCTGTGGGGTGCCGCGCACATAATCCTTTTTACCATAGTGACGACCCGGTGTATTTCAGAAACATCGCAGTGTTCCGACGGCGAACCCGTGTGGTCAATTGTGCTAACATTTCTTTGCCTGGCGTTGCGTCGTCCACCCCAGCATCTGGACAGGCTGGGCACTGCCGCGCCCATCGGCCAAACTTAGCGGCGCATGAGCTATTTTTCCCAAATCCGATATCCGACGGCTTGGTATGCCAAGGTCTCCATCGCCCTTTTAGCGCTTGTCTTTTTCGCATTTCTCGGGACCGCGGCGATTTCCACGTATGCCGTGTATCGGATTATTACGCCCGAGCAGAGCCATTCCGATATTGATCTGCAAACTTTTCCGGGGCATCCAGAAAAATTGCCGTACAGCGTAGCCGGCGAAAGTCAGCGCGACGGCTGGTTTTTCCCCGGCCTAAAGACTGCTCCCAGCGTCATTCTTTGCCCGGGCTATCAATCGAGCCGGGGAGAACTTCTCACGCTGGCGTCGGCGCTGCAAGATCATCAGTACAACGTGATGCTGATTGATTTTTCGGGCCAGGGATCCAGCGGAGGGCAATCCACGCTGGGGTTCAAGGAAGCTGGCGAACTGCGCGCCGCCATGGATGCGGTTGCCAACCGCGGCGATGTGGACGCCAACCACTTTGGCCTATGGGGCGCAAATATCGGAGCGTACGTGGCGCTTTCCGAAGCGGCGAGTGACCGCCGGGTTCGCGCGGTCGCCGTGGAATCTCCCTACGGTCACCCGAAAGATATGGTCGGACTACTGGTCAATCGGATGGGCCTGGGCTCTTTGCCTCTGGTTACAAAAATGGCCCAAACGGGTTTCGGCTGGATGAATTCGATTTATCGAAACGTGCCACCACTCAAGGTGCGCGTACAAAAACTTTCCGGAGTCGCGCAGTTGTACATGGACTCGCCGGATGATCCAGCGCTGGCTAACAGCACGCGGGAATTATTTCAGGTTTCACCGCCACCGCATGAGCTCGCGGATTTGCCGCACGGAAATTATGCGGGAATGATGGACGAAGACAAGCGCGGGTACGAAAACCGAATTGTGAGTTTTTTCCTGGTGAATTTGCCGCCGGCGGGGACGCCAGATTCTCCAAAAGAATGATCGGGTTAATCCATTACTTTCCAACCTTCGGACGGAATTCCACGCTGATCTTCCCATCGGGTGTTGCTGGAACAAGATTGAAACCTGCCTGCGACCGAATGCCATTGAATTGGTCCAGTTCATCGATCTGCGGCTTTGCATCCGTCTTGTAAATGATGACTGTCGCGGTTGAGTTTCCGGACGCCCATTCGGGCAATTCCTTTCCAAAGTAATAATTCAGTTCATATCCGAACGCGCGCGGCAGATGGTAGACGGCGATTTCGTTCGACGCCAGCGGGTAATTCTTTAGGAGTCTTTCGGCTGCTGGCCTTGCTGATAGAAGCGCGTCGAGGCCTGGCAACACCATTCGATTTGCTATGAATATGAGGGTCAGCATCGTGCATGCCACGGCGCAGCCTGCGTGATTCCATTTGCATGCGAACGCGTAGGCCGCAATTACCACCCATCCGATCACGGCAAGCGCAAAAGCAACTTGAACTCCTCGAATGGGGGCGGGCCCTGCGCCGAGGCTCATCTTTTTTATTCCGGCGAGGGCTATGCCCGTCAAAAGCGGGAATACAAATCCGGCACAGACCATCGCGAGCCGGATCCCTTTTGTGTTTCGTTCCATCTGTCGCGAGAGACTGCTGGCTAGCAACAAAACTGCGGGCGGAATGGCGGGCAGGATGTACCCCGGCAGTTTGGACTGCGAAAGGCTGAAAAACAGCAGCGTAAACAGCGACCAGCAGGTCATGAAAAGCGCGGGTGAATCCATGCGTGTTTCAAAATTACGATTTCGGGCCGCATCAAAGAACGCGGTAACCAGCAGGGGAAGCCAGGGAAGAATCCCCAAAAGGAAAACAGGACCGAAAAACCAAAACGGCTGGCGATGCTCGAAAATGGGAGTGAGATAGCGCTGGAAATTATGTTGCCAGATAAAAATGCGCAGAAAATCACGGTTGCGCAGCGCGCACAAAACGTACCACGGTAGCGCCACGGCGCTAAACACAGCAATGATCAAAGGATGCAGGAATCGAAACGGCGCAGTCCACTGGCGCGAGAGCGCGGTCCAAGCCAATGTTGCGCCGCCCGCGAGAATTACGGCGGCCGGACCTTTGGCCAAGACCGCCGCGCCAAGAAAAAATCCAAACGCGACACGCAAAAGTGGCCCAGGGCGTGGCGTTTGCAATATTTCGATGGCGACGGCCATGGAGGCTGTCAGCAGCCCGGCAAAAAGCATGTCCGGACTTGCGGCGCGCGCAAAGCCGATCATGGCCACTGAAGTGGGCAGCATCAGGAGCGAGAACCACGCCGCGCGCACTCCATAGGTTCGCAGCGCCGTCCACGCCACGGAGAGAACCGCCAGCAGTGCGGCGAGCGCCGACGGCAGACGCGCGGCGAATTCACTGACTCCAAAAATACGCATCGCAATTCCGGCGGCCCAGTAATAGAGCACCGGCTTCTCAAACCACGGCGTGCCCCACAATCGCGGCGTGACCCAGTCATGCGTTTCGGCCATGGCACGTGCGATGGCGGCGTAGCGCGGCTCGTCTGGGCCGACCAGTCCCAGCGCACCCAGGCCGCTGAACAAACACACGTAGAGGACTACGAGAATGAGCGGCACACTCCAGAGCGGAATCTGGAAATCGCTTTCGTCCAGCGCGCGCGACCGAATTGGGGCGGAAGAATCCAAGCGGCTGAGTCTAACATTGGCGACGGCACTTTTCAGTAACGCGAAACGAAAAGCACTTCAATTTGACTCAACGGGGTCCGGTATAATCCCCCGGTGCGCGAACGTATTGAATACGCAGCGGCGTGGCTGTTGCTAAAAATATTGGGATCGCTGCCGCGCCCCGTTGCAAGATTTCTAGGCGCGAGCACGGCCGCATTTCTACTGTGGTTGCGGCCAGGATTGCGGCGCGCGGCCGGAGAGAACTTGCGTCTCGCGTTTCCGGAATGGAACGGAAAACAGCGGCGCGCGGCTATTCGCGGGATGGTGAGACAATTGGGTTGGATGGGCGCGGAGTTTGCGCGCTTTCCGCGGTACACCAAGGAAAATATTGACCGCATTGTTCTGCTCGACGGTTTTGAGAACTTCGCGACGGCCCAGGCGCGAGGCAAAGGGGTTTTGTTTCTCACCGGGCACATGAGCGCGTGGGAACTCGCTCCGTTCGCGCAAGCGTTGTTTGGACATCCGCTGCACTTTCTGGCGCGGGCCATCGAAAATCCCCGCGTGGACGAATTGATTACGCGCTACCGGTGCCTGGGTGGAAATTTGCCGATTGAAAAAAATCAATCCGCGCGCGCCGTGCTGAAGGTACTGGCTGCCGGCGGCACCGTTGGAATTCTGGCCGATCACAACACCTTGCTTGGAGAAAGCGTGTTTGTTGATTTCTTCGGCATCCCGGCCTCGACGACGGCGGGTCTGGCCAGATTCGCGCTGCACACCGACGCCGCAGTGGTCCCTGGATTTCTTCATTGGGATTCCGCGCTACGAAAATACAGGCTGTGCTTTGAGCCGGCCCTGGAGTTGATGCGTACCGGCGACGACGCCACGGACATTCGCGAAAATACGCAGCGGTTCACTCGCGTGATCGAAAATTACGTGCGCCGCTACCCGGATCAATGGCTCTGGCTGCACCGCCGGTGGAAGACGCGCCCGCCGGGCGAATCAACTGCTTACCCGTCACCGGACCAATAATAGTTTGTAAAGATTGCGATCGAGGAGATGCCCCTCATGACACACACGGCAAGCGAACTGGCACAGTTCCTGGGCTGCACGATGGAAGGCGACGGCTCGATAGAAGTTTCGGGTGTGGCTGCGCCCGCCTCAGCCGGCCCTTCGGACCTGATCTACGTGGATCATCCGAAATATCTGGAGCAGGCGGCAGCCTCCGCCGCCGGATGCGCGGTGATCGCGCCCGGTCTGGCGCTTGCGGGGAAGACGTTGTTGCGTGCAGCGAATCCGAAACACACTTTTGCGCGCGCCGCGGAATGGCTCATGCCTGCCGCGCCAATCGCGACAGGGATCCATGCGACTGCTGTGATTTCCCCCACCGCTCAGCTTGCGGCTGGCGTGGCAGTCGGCCCTTACGTAGTGATCGAAGACGGAGTGGAAATCGGCGCGGGCACGGAAATCGGCGCGTTCTGTTTTCTGGGCCGTGGAGTCACGATTGGCGAACGATGCAGGCTCTATGCGCGCGTCACGCTCTACGCGGGGGCGCGGCTTGCGAATCGAGTGGTCCTGCACTCCGGCGCGGTGATTGGTTCGGATGGGTTTGGCTACGTAGAGGATGGCGGAAAAAGAGTGAAATTTCCGCAGGTGGGGGAAGTTGACATACAGAGTGACGTCGAAATTGGAGCGAATACCACGATTGACCGCGGGTCGCTGGATCGCACCGAAATTCGCGCTGGGGCAAAATTGGACAATCTTGTGCACATAGCCCACAACGTGCGCATCGGGGAAAACACGGTTATTGCGGCCCAAACAGGCATTTCCGGTTCCGTGGTCATCGGGCGTAACGTCTCCTTCGGCGGGCAGGCGGGGTTGGGTGATCATTGCCAGGTTGAGGACGGCGCGGTAATCGGCGGACAGGCTGGCATCCTCCCCGGGAAGATTGTTCGCAGCGGGCAAATTGTTTGGGGCACACCTGCCCGGCCCCTAGAAAAATTCAAGCAGCAATTCGTCTGGCTGAGCCGGTTACCCGATTTGGCCAAGCGCATTCAAATGCTCGAAAGACGCGATAAAACCGATACCGTTTCCGAGGGTTGAAGGGGTTGAAAAGAAAGAGGCTATCTTCGCCTGCATGCTCCCCCTGTACACTTTAAGCAATCCCTGTTGACCCGCGTTTGGATAGCGAAGATAATACACGGCGGGGGTTCTGTATCACACGCTTGGGGCGGATGGATACGTCTATCCGGGCAAAAGCGACAACAATCCCAAGCCATATCCAACACTACTATTAAGGGCACGCGATTTGTGTATTCAATTGATCTTTCCAAGGGTTGATTGCATCTAACACAGCTGAGGTTTGAGTATAAGCGATGGCTTTAGGAACGCGCGTACAATTTGAAGAGCCCGGCGGGTCCCGATCCTCGGGCGTGTTTCCGGCGTTGTCCGAGCGTCTGTCTGACTCGATAGATCGTGGTGTGAATTATCTCCTTTCTTTGCAATCATCTGAGGGGTATTGGCTGGGCGAGCTGGAAGCCGATACCACTCTCGAATCGGACTACATATTCTATTTAAACGTAATCGGTAAGGCTCGACCTGATCGGATTGAAAAGCTGGCGAATTATGTGAGACGCCGGCAATTGGAAGATGGCGGGTGGAACATTTATTTTGGCGGCCCGTCCGAGCTGAATGCGACAATCAAGGCTTATGTTGCGCTACGGTTGGCGGGTGAATCAGCCGATTCGGCCCCCTTGACTCGGGCCTGTAAGCGGATCCACGAACTTGGCGGTCTGGAGGCCTCCAATTCATATACTAGGCTGTACCTGGCTCTGGTCGGTGCTGTCGGCTGGGACATGGTTCCTGCAGTTCCGCCCGAATTAATGCTGTTGCCGAATTGGTTTGCAATAAATATTTACGAAATGTCATCGTGGACGCGCGGCATTGTGATTCCGCTGACGATTCTGTACGCGCATAAGCCGCGATTCAACGTGCCGGATGGGATTTCCGTGGAAGCTCTGTACCGGGATCCTTCCCACAAGGCTCTCAGCCTGGAATGGGACAGCCAACTTTTCAGCTGGCGGAATTTCTTTTTGGCGCTGGATCGCGGCCTGAAGCTCTATGAACGCGTGCCATGGAAACCGCTGCGGCAGCGTGCGCTGCGTCAGGCGCGCGAATGGATGCTGGAGCACCTGGAACGAACCGAAGGGTTGGCCGCGATCTACCCGGCCATGATGAATTCAATTTTTGCTCTGCTAGCTCTGGGCCATTCTCCTGACGATCCGTTGACGGCGCGTGAAATTGGCGAATTTTCGCGTTTTGAGATCGAACAGGGAGACACGATTCGCGTGCAACCTTGCGTGTCGCCGGTTTGGGATACGGCCATTGCCATGGTGGCGCTGGAAGAAGCGGGTTTGCCGCCGGATCATCCTGCGCTCGTGGAGGCCGCCGAATGGCTGCTGGAAAATCAGATTGTCGGCTCGGGCGACTGGATGCTGAAGACTCCTGGAGTACTGCCGGGAGGCTGGGCATTTGAGTTTCGCAATGATTTTTATCCGGATGTGGACGATACGGCATTCGTGTTGATGGCGCTGCAGCGCGTGGATTATCCCGACAAGGCGCGGATGGAAGCTGCCACGCGGCGCGGCCTCGAATGGCTGCTGGCGATGCAAAATCGCGATGGTGGCTGGGGCGCGTTTGACCACAATAACGACCGCCAATTTTTGTGTCACATCCCCTTCGCGGATCACAACGCAATGATTGATCCTTCGACGGCGGACGTTACGGCGCGCGTCGTGGAATGCCTGGGCCGGCACGGATGGCCCGCGAATCATCCGGTCATTCGCCGGGCTGTACAATTCTTGCTGAAAGATCAGACGGGCGAAGGCGCGTGGTTCGGGCGCTGGGGTGTAAATTACGTGTATGGAACCAGCGGAGTTCTGCGCGCTTTGGAAACGGTGGCGTTGACGGCTCGCGAATACTGCCAGCGGGCGGTCGGATGGCTGCGCGCGGTGCAAAATCCCGACGGCGGATTTGGGGAGTCCATCGCTTCTTATTACGACCCCGCACTGAAGGGTAAGGGCGCAAGCACTGCGTCGCAGACGGCCTGGGGATTGATTGGACTGTTGGCTGCCAGCGAGCAGGCGGAAGATCCGGCCATCACTCGAGCGGTGAATCATCTTGTGGAACAGCAGCAGACCGACGGTTCCTGGACCGAGAATGAATTTACGGGCACCGGATTTCCATGTGTTTTTTATCTGAAATATCATTTGTACCGGAATTATTTTCCGTTGTATGCGCTCGCGCGTTTTCGCAACACGGCCAGCAGAATCGCTCAGTTTTGCGGGCGGCAGTTTGGGCCCGAGGAATTTGACCGGCAAGAAGCTTAGGAGAATGAATGAGATATCCGTTGAAGATGACCGCGAACCTCGCAAAGTATGTGGCCACGCAGCGATTTCGAGGCGCGAAAAAGTTTCCGATGGTGATGATGCTGGAGCCGTTGCACTCCTGCAATTTGACGTGCACGGGATGCGGCAGAATCCGCGAATATAAATCCACGATCAACGAAGTGATGACGGTCGAGCAATGTCTGGCGGCGTCAGATGAATGCGGCGCGCCGGTCGTTTCCATTTGCGGCGGCGAGCCCATGATCTATCCGGAGATTGGCCGGCTGTCACGCGAAATTCTGGATCGCGGGCGCCACATTATTCTGTGCACCAACGGCATGTTCATCCGCAAACGGTTGCACGAATTCAAGCCGAGTTCCAGTTTCTTTTTCAACGTCCATCTGGACGGGCTCGAGAGGACGCACGATCTATGTGTCGAACGGGACGGCGTGTTTCGTGAGGCCATCGAAGGAATCAAGGCGGCCAAGGCCGCTGGATTTTTGGTGTGCTCCAACACCACGATCTACAAGGAAACGGATTTGAACGAAATCTCGGAGCTCTACGCGTATCTCGATACGCTGGGCGTTGACGGATTCATGCTGGCCCCGGCGTACGGTTATGCGGCGGTGCAGACCACGGATATTTTTATGTCGCGCGCGGACATTCGCGAAAAATTCCGCTCGGCGGTCGCCATGCTGGAAAAACACAATCTCATGGTTTCTCCGATTTATCTTGATTTCCTGCGCGGCGAGCGCGAACTCGAGTGCACGGCCTGGGGAACGCCCACATTTAATCCGCGCGGCTGGAAAGGCCCCTGCTACGTCATCACCGACAAGCACCATGAGTCTTACCAGGAAATGGTGGAAAATACGCCGTGGGAAAATTATGGTCCGGGCAACGATCCCCGCTGCGCCGATTGCATGATGCACGTGGGATTTGAAACCACGCCGGTGCTGGGCGCAAAACGAAATTTCGCCGATACCTGGACCATGCTGAAATGGCAACTCTCGGGACGCATGGGCGGACATCCGGAAAAGGCCGCCACCTACAAACCGACGAACGGCGCATCCGGTGGCGGCAACACGGTCATGCCTCCGCCGCCATCCAATGCAGACTTGGTCTCTTCGGACGGCAGCTTGCGGGTTTTATGAAAACCCTGGTCACTGGAGCAACCGGCTTCCTGGGAAGCCACGTCGCCCGCCAACTCGTTGCACGCGGAGACGAGGTTCGCGTGTTGGCGCGGGCGTCCAGTGACTTGCGAGCGCTCGAAGGTTTTCCGGCGGAACGCGTTACCGGGGATTTGCGGGATGCGGCCTCCCTGCAAAGTGCCCTGGAAGGCGTTGCGCGCATCTATCATGTAGCGGCTGACTATCGGCTTTGGGCCCGCTACACCCGTGAGATTTACGAATCGAATGTGACGGGCACGCGCAATCTTTTGGAAGCCGCGCGGCGCGCTGGAGTTGAGAAATTCATTTACACCAGCACGGTCGCGACGATTGCAGTTCCGGGCAAGGGAGATTTGCCGAACGAAGCGACTCCGTCTTCGGTTGATCAGATGATTGGCCATTACAAGCGCTCGAAATTCATGGCCGAAGAATGTGCGTTGCGCGCGGCGGATGCTGGACTGCCAGTGGTGATTGTGAATCCGACAACTCCGGTGGGACCTGGAGATTGGAAGCCCACGCCGACGGGAAAGATTATCGTGAATTTTCTGAACGGGCACATGCCAGGTTACGTGGATACGGGTTTGAATTTTGTTCCCGTGGAGGATTGCGCGCGAGGACATTTGCTCGCAGCCGAGCGTGGACGCATCGGCGAGCGGTATATTCTAGGCGGCCTGAACCTGACACTGAAGAATGTCCTAGATATTCTTTCCGGAATCACGGGCCGTCCGGCGCCGCAATGGAAGTTTCCCCATGCGCTGGCCTTTGCTGCCGGATGCGTGGATTCGGCGGTATCGCGAGTCTTGGGGCGTGAGCCGCGGATTCCGCTCGAGGGCGTGCGGATGGCGCGGCACAAGATGTTTGTGGACGCGTCCAAGGCGCAGCGTGAACTTGGTTTCTCACATGGACCCATCGAAACCGCGATGCAACGCGCGGTGGCATGGTATGAATCGAACGGATATATTGCCGCCAGGGGAACGCAGACCGTTGCACGCGCTCATGCGGCGTAGTTGAGTTTTCTGGCGGGCTCCAAGTAGAGCCCACACCCGTAGTTGAGTGTCATTTGAAGTCGGAGGCCATGAACATACTGGTGACATTTGCGGTTCAGGCGGAATTCGCGCCCTGGCAGCGGCGCAGGAATTTTCAGCGCTTGGCGGGGGACTGGCCCGTGTATGAGGCTGAATTTGGCGGCGCCAAGGTCTGCGCAATCCTTACGGGCATGGGGCAATCGCACGCGCTGGAGGCGATCCGGCAGGTCCTGCCGTCGAGACCTGACATTTGCGTTTCCACCGGCTTGGCCGGAGCCTTGCGAAGCGGATATCGCCCGGGAGACATTCTGGCAGCGCGCCTAGTGAGCGAAGTGGGAGAGCCGGTAGCCGTGGCCAGCCATGGCGAGTTGCTTTCCACGGCGCTCGATTGCGGCGCGCAGCAAGTCGAACGGTTTGCGACCTCGAAAACGCTGGTGGCCCGCGCGGAACAAAAGCGCGAACTTGCCAGCCAGGCGGACGCTGTGGAAATGGAAAGTTACACAATTTTGGCAGAGGCCGCGCGTTATGGCGTGCCCGCGCTGGCCGTACGCGCGATTAGTGACATCGCCGAATTCGATATGCCCTACGATTTTGATAGCGCTCGCGACGCGCGCGGCCACATTCGCGTTGCCGCGATTGCCGCTCAAGTGATGCGCCGGCCATTTGGTTTGCCGGCGCTGCTCACGCTGGCGCGCGATTGCCGTGTGGCGTCCAGGCAACTTGCGAATTTTCTGGATAGGTTTACGGGAACTCTTGCGGATCGCTTGATTCCCATCGAGCAGGATATGGCGGCCGTCCGATGAGCCAGTCAGGAGCCATTCTGGAAGTTTCCGTTATGCCGCCCGCGGCGCCCTCCATGATGCGCGCCGCCGTGTACCGCGGCAAGGGACGCGTGGTCGTCGAGACGGTGCCCGTACCCGTGATCGGTGACGGGGAAGTGCTGATTCGCGTGGCGGCCTGCGGAATTTGCGGCACCGATATTAAGAAGATTGAGCATGGATTTGTCGCCGCGCCACAAATTTTTGGACATGAAGTTTCCGGCACCGTGGTGGCGGTCGGCGCTGGAGTCACCAAATGGAAACTGGGCGACCGCGTCATGAGTTTCCATCACGTACCTTGCGGGTCTTGTTTTTATTGCGACCGGCGCTTGTTTTCGCAGTGCCCGGGCTATAAGAAAGTCGGTTTGACGGCGGGGTTTGATCCCAATGGTGGCGGTTTTGCGCAGTTTGTGCGGGCGATGCCCTGGGTGGCCGAGCGCGGCATGGTGGCGATTCCACACGACGTCAGTTTCGATGAAGCCACCTTCATTGAACCGGTGAACACCTGCATCAAGGCCGTGGAAAAGGCTCGCGTGGCTGCGGGCGAAACTGTGCTGGTGATGGGCCTGGGGCCCATCGGAATGCTTTTGATGATGCTTTCCAAGCTTCGCGGCGCAAAAGTCATTGGCAGCGATCCGATGCCGGAGCGCCGCTCCAAGAGCGTGTCGCTGGGCGCTGATCTTACGGTGAATCCACTGGATGGCCGGCTCGCCGAGGAAGTTCGCGGGCGCACCGAGGGGCGCGGCGCCGACGTGGTGCTGGTTGCGGTGCCGATTCCAACCGCGCTGACCGATGCTCTGGCGCTGGCTCGGCCCGGTGGACGCGTTCTGTTGTTTGCGCAGAACGATCCGCAGATGAAGATTGAATTTCCCGCGGCGGCGGTGGGTGTGGAAGAAAAAGAGATTCTGGGAAGCTATAGCGCCGCGGTGGATCGGCAAGAGGAATCCGCGCGGCTAATCTTTTCGCGGCAGTTGCCGGTGCGCGATTTGATCTCGCATCGGTTTTCGTTGGAAGATATGGGCCGGGCGCTGCAACTGGCTGCCCGTCCGGTGAGAGATTCTTTGAAAGTGGTGATGCATCCTTGATGCGAACCGAAGATTTACGAAGCGAGAAAAAAGGCCAACGGAACGGTCACATGACCGCCGCTGTTCTCTATGGCAGTGAGAATCTCAGGATAGAGAGCGTGGACATCCCGAAACTCGCGGCGGATGAAGCGCTGATCCGCGTCAAGGTGGCCTTGACCTGTGGAACCGACTTGAAAGTCTGGAAGCGCGGATACCACGCGCGCATGATTACGCCGCCCGCCGTATTCGGGCACGAACTGGCCGGAGTGGTTGAGCAGCTGGGGTCCGAAGTGAATGGCGGCCTCGCCGTCGGCGCGCGCGTAGTGCCATCGAATTCGGCGCCTTGCAACGTCTGCATGTTTTGCCGCAAGGGGCAGAGCAATTTGTGCGAAGATTTACTCTTCAATAATGGTGCGTACGCCGAGTATATGCGCATCCCTGGCCGCATTGTCCGCCAGAATATGCTGGTGATCCCGGAACACGTATCCTTCCAGGACGCGGCCATGGTTGAACCTCTGGCCTGCGTGCTGCGCGGAATTCACGAAACGGGAATTCAGCCGGGCGACACCACCATCGTGATCGGCTGCGGGCCGATTGGATTGAAATTTATTCGCATCCTTTCTGGCCGGGGCGTGAATGTGATCGCGCTCGGCAAGAGGCCGAATCAGGTGCGCGCGGCGGAAAAAGCCGGCGCGCACGCCGCCTTTGTCGCGCCGGATTTGGCGGACGCCGCAAAGACGGTGCGCGAGCTTACCGAGCACGGCCGCGGAGCTGATTCCGTGATCGAAGCAGTGGGAACGGCGCAAACCTGGGAATGGGCGCTGCAAATGGTCCGCCGCGGCGGCACCGTGAATCTGTTTGGCGGCTGCCCGCGGGGCACCGTGGTTCCCGTGGACCCCAACACGCTTCACTATTCCGAGATCACCATCAAGTCCACGTTCCACCACACACCGGAATTTATTCGCGAAGCGCTGGACTCGGTGGCGCGCGGCGAAATTCGCTCCAGTGATTTTGTGAACGCCGAAATCCCGCTCGTGGATCTTCCCAAAATGTTCGAGCACATGAAGCATCGCAACGGCGAAATGAAAGTCGCGGTGATTCCGTAACAACCCGCGCCCGCAGGGAGTTTTTCTGGCCGCGCCGGGCTCACCGGTGGCAGGCAAAGCAACATGCAAATACCCGCTGATCTCGAAATTGCCCGCAATGTGCCTGCGTCCGGCTGCTCGGTGGCCGAGGCCGAGCGCTATACGCGCTGGCTGGCTACTCATCATTACGAAAATTTCAACGTAGTTTCCTGGCTGCTGCCAAAGCGCCTTCATCAGCATTTCTATAATCTCTATTCCTATTGCCGCTGGGCGGATGATCTGGGCGATGAAGTTTCCGATCCCGCTCAAGCGCTTGCTTTGCTGGGGGAATGGGAACACGAACTTCGTGAGTGCTACGCCGGCAGGGCATCGCATCCCGTATTCATCGCGCTGCGCGGGACAATCGCCGCGTTCGATATTCCCATCGAACCGTTTGCCGACCTGCTGATCGCTTTTCGCCAGGACCAGACGGTTCGCCGTTACCCCACCTGGAATGATGTTTTCGATTATTGCCGCTACTCGGCGAATCCCGTTGGCAGGCTCGTGCTTTATCTGTGCGGCCACCGCGACGCCGAGCGGCAAAAACTTTCCGACGCGACGTGCACCGCGCTGCAGCTTGCAAATTTCTGGCAGGACGTTTCACGGGATCTCGAGAAGGGCAGAATTTATATTCCGCTCGAAGCGCTCGCTGCGCATGGCCTCGTCGAAAACGATATCGTCGAGCGCCGCTTTGATGCGCGTTATGTTTTGCTGATGAAGGATTTGGTTTCGCGCACGCGCAATTTATTTGCGCAAGGTTTGCCTTTGGCGCGCAGCATCGAATCCGCTATGAGCGTGGATATCGAAATGTTCAGCCGCGGCGGGCTTGCTGTTCTGGACGCCATCGAGGCCGCCGGATACAACACACTCGAACGCCGGCCATCGGTTCCGAAATCGAAGCAGTTGCGACTGCTCGTGAGCTCGCTTGTTCAGCGCTTATTTGTTCGCGACCGCGCTGTCACTGCGGCCGTTCCCTTGCCGTCCGCGGGCCCAACAATTGTGCCCGACCGGAATTCCAAGAATGCGGGAGAAGTTCGGAAACCGGAAGCTCCGGGCGAGGTTGCGCGGTCGTACGAAAATTGCCACCAGATTGCGCGCGCCGCCCACAGCAATTTCTATTACGCTTTTTATCTTCTCCCCAGGCGCAAGCGCGACGGTCTCGCCGCCCTCTACGCCTTCATGCGACTCGTTGATGATGTCGCGGACGAGGGTGAAACTTTGGAGATTAAACAACGCGGGCTCGCAAAGTGGCGTGCCGCATTTGACGAAGCGGTCACCGGCAGTTCTCAGGTGTTTGATGGCACCGCCGCAAGGCCCTTGCCCGGAGATCCACTCGATGGCGAAAGGGAAGTCCTCCCCGCCCTCGTGGATACCATGCGCCGTTACAATATGCCTGCGCGCTATTTGCATGATCTGATCTCCGGCGCGGAAATGGATCTTACCGTCAACTCGTATCCGACGTTTGACCGCCTGCGCGAGTATTGCTACCGGGTTGCCGGCACGGTGGGTCTTACCTGTACACACGTTTTTGGTTTTTCCGATCCTCGCGCGCTGGACCTGGCCGAGAAACTTGGCCTCGCGTTCCAGCTTACGAATATTATTCGTGATGTCCACGAAGACGCCGCGCTGGGACGCGTTTACCTCCCGGACGAAGACCTCGCGCGTTACGGCGTCTCCCCGGAGGATTTTTCGCGCGCCGCAGCCACGCTCGGCGTCCGCGAGCTTCTTCGCTTCGAAGCCGACCGCGCCTGGCGGCTCTACGGAGAATGCTGCGGCCTGATGGATCTGATTGATGCGGACAGCCGCGGCGCGCTCTGGTTGCTCGTGCACACGTACAGCGCGTTGCTGGCGCGCATGGAAACGCTCGATTTTGCGGTGTTCAGCGAGCGTGTTCGTCTCAGTAAAGCGGAAAAAATGATTTTTATCGCCCGCGCCCGCTTCGGAAGGCTTACCCGGAATAATGTCCTTGAAAAACGTGATCGTGATCGGCGGCGGTCTGGCGGGGCTTTCCTCGGCCGTCGCGCTGGCTGAAGCCGGCTTGCGCGTGCGCTTGCTTGAAAGACGGCCCCACTTGGGCGGCCGTGCTGCCTCCTACGTGTTGCCCGGCGGCGAGCACGTGGACAATTGCCAGCACGTCACGCTGGGATGCTGCACGAACCTGGAAGATTTTTACCGTCGTGCAGGCGCGGCCGATAAAATTCGTTTTTTTGACACGCTTTGTTTCGCAGCTCCTGATGGTCAGCGCGGCACGATGAAGGCAGCCCCGTTGCCCGCCCCGCTCCACATGTCGGTTTCTTTCGCGACATTTCCGCTGCTGAGCTTCGCGGATAAGCGCGGTATCGCCGGGGCGCTGCTGGCGATCACGCGATGCGGCGGACACCCCGCGGATGTTTCCGAAAGCGGCGCAGGGATCTCGATGCTCGACTGGCTGAAAAAACATCGCCAGACCGATCGCGCGATTCGCAGATTCTGGGAAGTGATTCTAGTAAGCGCGCTCGATGAAGACCTGGATCGGATGGACGCGCAGTATGGCATTGACGTGTTCTGGAAAGCGTTTCTTTCCACGCGCGCGGGATATCGCATCGGAATTCCGCGCGTTCCGCTCGGTGATTTGTACGATGGTTGCCGCGAAGCCATCACCAGTCGCGGCGGGGAAGTGATTTTGCGGGCCGGGGTGCGCGGGTTTCGAGTTACCAATGGTCGAATCGAAGGCGTCGAGAGGGAAGACGGCACGATGGAAACCGCGGACTACTATCTCGCGGCGGTGCCGCAGGATGTGTTGCCTGAATTGCTGCCTGTCGAAATTGTTGACCGGGAGCCGGCATTTTCAAATTTGAAGAAATTGCAAACTTCTCCGATCACCGGCGTGCATCTCTGGTTCGATCGCGTCGTGATGAACGAGCCGTTCCTCACGCTGCTGGATGCCACCACGCAGTGGGTGTTCAACAAGACGCAGCTGTACGGAGAAGGCAAAGAAAACAGCGGGCAATACTTGCAGCTGGTGATCAGCGCCTCCTACAAGTTAACGCAGCGCTCGCGCCAGGAAATCATCGCGCTGTGCCTCGAGGAATTGCGCAACGTTCTTCCCGCCACGCGCGAAGCCGTGCTGGTGAAGGGAACCGTGGTCAAGGAAATGTCCGCGACGTTTTCTCCCGCGCCCGGCTCGGATCAGTGGCGCCCCGCGCAGAAGAGTCCGCTGGCGAATTTATTTCTCGCGGGAGACTGGACGGCCACCGGCTGGCCTTCGACTATGGAAGGCGCGGTTCGCAGTGGATACCTGGCGGCGGAAGCGGTTCTTTCCGATGCCGGCGCGCCGGGAAAATTTTTGCAGCCCGACTTGAAACCAGAGGGCCTGGCGCGTTGGTGGGCGCAGGAATCCTGATGGACGGGCAGTCTGGCTGCAAACGCCGGGATTGGGAGAAAGTGCCGCCTGGTCGGGAAAACGGGAGATTTTCACAATTTTACTTAATTTACATCTTGTGGACGCGGATTCAGAGTATGATCTAAGTATCCCACCGGAGGTTTTCTTTGGAGCGGAAGTATAAGCAACAGGGCTACATGAGTGCCGACAAGCCCCAGAAAAAAGTGAAACGGCCGCCGGAAGGCCACCCGAGACAAGATCAAATCGGGCCGCGCACACCGCGAATGGTCGGTACCGTCACGCGCGCGCGTTGTTCCAACTGCGGCGCCGTCCTGCAGCCGGGCTTTGACCCCAAGGGCAAGTGTCCAAAATGCTCGTTTGAATTACATGCCTGCAAGCAGTGCGCCTACTTCGATACGGCCGCGCGTTTCGAGTGCATGAAGCCCGTGCTGGAGCGAGTCGCTAAAAAAGACCAGCGCAACGATTGCACGTTCTACGAATTTCGCACCACCATCGAAAAAGACACGGCGCCGTCTGCGCCCATGACCAGCCCAACGCCGTCCACGGAAAAGTACGCGCGCCCACTTGATGCCCGCCAGGCGTTTGAAAATCTGTTCAAGAAATAGCGCGGTTGGCCGAAGTTCTTTGAGAATATCCCGGTATGGAAAGCGATCCGCATCCGGAAATTGCAACGCTGGCTTGGAATTGCTATTCTGAAATTGCCGATGTCTTTGCAAAGTGTACCGCCAAGGAAAGCCCCTCCAAACTGGTCCCCGGAAAGGTCTGCCCATGAAGATTGCAATGCGTCATGCCGTGGAAGAGTGGCGCGAGCCGATCGAGCACGAAACGGAACGCCACGTCGAGAAAATTGAAAAGCTACTGAAACGCTACGCCCCCGATTTAGTGCAGTTGCACGGAGACATCAAGAAGCAACCCCGCAAGGAAAGCTACCTGTTCACGCTGAATCTCTCGCTGCCTACCGGAACTTTGCATGCCACCGGCGAAGGCGATGATGTTCGCAAGAGCGTTAAGGCTGCCTTTGCTGAAATTGAAGCGCAAATCAAAAAACATATGGCCCTGCTGCGCAAAGATTTCGAATGGAAGCGCAAGCGGCCGCGAGCGGAAGAATTAGCTTGAATGTTTGACAGGGCATGCGCGCCCGCGTCGTGGCGCCAATGCCGATTCCAGAATCCCTGCTAAGTAATCAGCTTTTGCCGGTGGGTTTCGGCTCTTGCCCGGCCGGGGAGTTTGGAGTGGAACTATCCGGCGCTTTCGGCGCGGAATTATTCTCCGGCTGGCTGGGAGCATCATGCCTCTTGGGAGATCGCTGGTTCAGCGTGTCGAGCAATAATTTTGCGGCCGCCGGCGGCGCATCGGATCCGTGCAGCACCACCTCTTTGGCGTCCACTTTCTTGCCGTATATTTTTTCGTTGGCAGATCCGTCTGCTCGCAGGGTTGACCCGGACAATTGCGCCCCGGCGAAAAGCCCTTTGGCGCGCGCAAAGGTAAGTAGTTCGGAATGCAGTGTGGCATCGGATTCCGCCGCCGCATCGCGACCCACGGGGCCGGCCGTCGCCGTCACGTCGCCGCCCAGTTTCACCTTGCTTGTCAAAATAGAACTGGCGCCTCGATCGTTCATGACCAGAACCAGAATATCGGTGGACGCTCCGCCCACCGCGAGGCCCCAGCTGACTCCTTCCAGCGCCACCATGGTCGGCGCACCCCACGGCCCATCGAATTTCTCACCGGTTCGGCAGGTCATCGCGCCCCGCCCGAACGTGCCGCCAAACCCGCCGGTGAAGATGAATCCGTTGGCTTTCTTCACTCCCGGCAACATGATCACGCAATAGGACCGGTCCAGAATGAATTGCGGCATGCCGTGCTCCGGCTCATTCAATATTTCATTCAAGATTTTGCCGGAGTGCTCCAGCCGTTTGTCCTCTCGCTCCTCATCCTCGCCGGCAATCAACGGCAGACACGCGAGCATTAACATCATCAGCAATACAGATAATTTGCGCATGGAGAACCTCGCGGAAATTTTACCATAAGCTTCCGTAAGCAATCCCAGGAATGACCGCCGTCGGAGAAGCGCGCCGAAAAGATCGCAGACGCGCCGCCACTTTTTCGCTGCGGGCATCATTCTGCGCGTCTACAACGAGTTTTTTCGTGTAAGATGTTGTGACCACTTTTCAGGGGCGTAGCTCAGTGGTAGAGCAGCGGCCTTTTAAGCCGAAGGTCGTGGGTTCGATCCCCACCGCCCCTACCAACCATCTTCCTGATTGGTCGGGATTTAACAAATTCGCGAGGGGGCAAAAGGGGGCAGATAACCCCATTGATCCGGTTCTGGTGCGTTAGTTTTCAGCGGCACGGGTGACAACCGGATTTGTAAGCCTCCATCACTTCAGCGGAAACATCATAGCGGCCCTGTAGTTAGAAGTCGCGTGACCACTTTAATCGAAACCTGCAGGAGCGAGCGCAAAGCAGGGGAAAATTAGCAAGTTGTGACAAATGCTGATCAACTAATTGCTCCTTCTTTATCAACTTCAAGCAGCTGTTTTGCCACGATTTGTCACAACTACTATTACGTTTTCATGACGGAAGATTAGCGGCAGAATGGCCGGGAAGGGGATATATCATCCCATCATCGTCCGTCTGGCAGATCAACTTTCGGTACGAGCCACAACGTGTCAGGAGATTCTGCACTCGGCATAGCCGGTGCTTATAGAAGCATCCGTGCCGGGCTCATCAATTTGATATACACTGCCGACTCTAGGATGAAAATGTCGACATACGAGCAAGGAGATTACGTCAAGGTTGAGTTTCCCGACGAGGCCACTGGCATCGGGGAGTGGATGTGGCTTCGCGTCGAGGCTTGCGACGACAAGAATAAAGTGGTCATCGGAAGGCTCGACAACGAAGCCTTGAACGACTACGACGGAAAGGTGGAGCTGGGGTCGCAACTGGTAGTCAGCTACGCGCAGATTCGAGAGCACCGTAAGCCAACCGAGTTTACGAAGCAGTGAATCGTTGGACGCACATAAGCCCTGACACGTCCAAGAACCCGCCTGACGACCTCCACGACGTGCAGCCTTTGCGAGAATCCTGACGAGTGTCGAAAGAAGGCACTCGTTAAATGCCCTGATCGCATTGGGCACAAACGCCGAAGTGTGTTGCGCACGGCGCTAGATTTGCGTAACCTGGCGGATGAACAAAATGCCCGAACATCTAAAAATCAAGATCGGTCAGGTTTTCAGGGTCCCATATCGCGGGCAGCTAGCCGACCACAGCGAACTTTCAAGCTATCAGGTGCTTACTCGTGGCATTCATAAGAAGTCTGCGGACCTTCAAAAAGGAATGTTTTTCTATCACCATGTGCAAGAACTGGGACAAAAGTTTGCCAGGATTCCAGCGTTCATCTTCCACTCAAATCCGTTCAAGAGCGGCGGCGAGGGCGCTCCCTGGGTGGATGTCGTCGAACCTGATGCAGGCTACTGTCTGTTTCATGGAGACAACCGCAAGGCGGGCGCTCCACCGCTGAGCTCTCGTGGCAATGCAAGATTTGCGCAAGCGCAGAAATTTTATATCGATCCAACGCTCAGAAAATTCGCACCTCCCGTCCTCGTCTTCAAGCAAGTGGAATTCGATGGCAACAGCAAGGGGCATCGCCAATTCTGCGGGTTCGGCGTCCCTGTTCGTCAGTCGTTGGGGGTACAGAAGGACAGGCGGGCAGGATACTTCACAAATCTTGTGATTGAACTGGCTCTGTTTCGCATGGACAGGGAGAACGAGACATTCTCATGGAACTGGATCGACGGGAGACGAAGTCCGGATGTCGATGCTGATGCCGCGCTCCAGGAAGCGCCAGCGTCGTGGAAACAATGGGTGTGCGATGGAGAACTCGCAATCGAAAGCTGCCGCCGATTTGTTGCCCGTCAAGCGGTTGTCGCATCGAGCGAACAGGTAAAGCTGACAAATGATGAACGGCGAATATTGAAGGAGGTAGTGGAGTATTACTCGCACGAGCGCCACTGTTTTGAAGGGCTGGCATCCTTTGTGACCCAGAGAATTCTTGGTCATCAATGCAGAAGAGGGTGGGTGACAAAGCGGTCCGGCGACGGGGGTATTGATTTTGTCTGCCGACTCGACGTGGGCGACCCCGCTGATCGCCTGAGTCAGACTTCTGCTGTTGTTCTCGGACAAGCCAAATGCGTCGGGCCGAACACCTCCGTCGGCGGCTCTGCGCTCGCCCGTGTCGTCGCCCGCCTTCAAAGAGGGTGGATCGGTGCGTTTGTGACAACCGGCTCCTATTCCCGCGCCGCGCAGCTCGAACTGGCCCAGGACAGATATCCCGTCGTGCTCGTCAACGGGCAGCGGCTCGCTCGGGCCGTATTCGAAGTTTTGACCCAGGAGCGAATAGAGCTTCGCGATCTTTTGGACCGCGAAACTGATTGGTACGTCCGAAGCTTGTCGCATCTCGCTCCACAACGTATCTTGGAAGACTCGTTTGGCTTCGCAACCTCTGCTGCGTTTCAGGACACGAAAAAGCATGACTAGAATAAAGCGTGTAATAAAGGCGATTGATCTATTTGCCGGAGTCGGCGGAAGCAGCAGAGGGGCGCTTGCCGCCGGGGTGCGAGTCGCTGCGGCAGTTGATTATTGGTCTTTGGCCCGAGACACATACAAGTCAAATTTTCCAGGAGTTCACTTTCTGAACGCGAAGTGCGAGGAAATCGAACTTGCCAAGCTAAAGAAGAAAGTCCGACGCGTCGATCTGATACTGGCTTCGCCCGAATGCACGAGTCACACCTGCGCGAAAGGAAATGCTCCACGGTCGGAAACAAGCCGACGAACGGCGTTCGAAGTTACCCGCTTTGCAAAAGCACTCAATCCCCGCTGGGTGATTGTGGAGAATGTAGTTCACATGCGCACTTGGAAGTCATACCAAAAATGGCTCAACGAGCTGAGGAGTCTCGGCTACAACGTCAAGGAACAGGTCATAAACTCGGCGGATCATGGCGTTCCACAGGCTCGGCGAAGACTGTTCGTGATGTGCGACAGGGAGAGGGAGCCGCAACAGGTCAAAGCATCAGCGAAACGGAAGAAGACAGCTGCTTGCATAATCGAAAAAAACGGCGGATTCAAATTTTCGATGCTTCGTTCAGAGAACAGAGCGAAGGCCACGATTGAACGAGCCGACCGGGCCGTCGCGGCTCTGGGCGCTAGCAAGGCGTTCCTGCTGGTGTATTACGGATCGGATGCCGCTGGAGGCTGGCAACGACTAACCGCTCCGCTTCGGACGCTCACGACCCTTGATCGATTCGCCTACGTGAAGCCAACGGCGAATGGGCATAAGATGCGCATGCTGCAGGTCCCGGAGTTGAAAAAGGCAATGGGCTTTCCGGAAGGTCATGTTTTGAAACACGGCACGAGGCGCGAAAGGATCAAGCTGCTCGGCAACGCGGTTTGTCCACCGGTTATGGAGGCAGTAATTCGGACGCTGACCAACTCCAATGGCAGACATGAAAACCCGTAAGGTCGGATTTAAGCCCCGCGCACGCCTGCTGCTCCTTTTAGGGGATCAGCTGATCAGAGACCCAGGTGTTGCCGTGTTTGAATTGGTGAAGAATGCCTTCGACGCCGACTCACCGGCTGCCACAGTCACAATGTCGCGTCTGGAGGACCCCTCCCGAGGACAGATCATCGTGGAAGACACCGGCGTCGGCATGGACGCCGACACTGTCTCAACCGTCTGGCTTGAACCTGGCACGGACAACCGGATCAGGCAGAAGGAGAGGGGGGAACCAACGCCCAAGTACGGTCGAATCCCAATTGGCGAGAAGGGTGTCGGAAGGTTTGCGGCGCACAAACTTGGCAACATAATCCGTCTGATTACGCGCAGCTCGGGCTCGCCGGAAGTCGTAGTGGAGATCGATTGGGAAAACGACTTTAAGCAGAAGCGCTACCTCGAAGAAGTTGAAATCAAGGTCGTGGAAAGAATCCCCGAGCATTTTACAGGGAGAAGAACGGGCACGCGTCTGGAAATAACCCGACTCCGCGATACTTGGTCGCGCGGAATGGTGCGCGATCTTTCGAGGGCGGTAAATGCAATCTCTTCGCCGTTCAGCGGCGTTGTGGGGGATTTCAGGACGAAGCTTGTACTTGAGGACCACACCGAATGGCTCGATGGCTTGCTTGATGTCCGGGATGTGCTGAAGTATTCCCTCTACCAAGCCAAATGCCTCTTGAAGGGATCGAAACTGACCTACGAGTACAAGTTCACACCGTTCCCCGGCATGGACCGGGTCGAGGCGCGGAAGGTGACTCACAGTTTGATCCTCGGCGGACCAAAGCATTTACTCAACCTGAATGACCATAACATCGGCCCGGTCGAGATAAGGCTGTTTGTATTCGATCAAGATGCAAAAGTGCTGAAATTGGGCGAGGTGACCGACAAGAAAGGACTGAAGGAATTCCTCAATGAATCCGGCGGAGTCCGAGTTTATCGCGGCGGAATCCGAGTTTACGACTACGGTGAACGCGGGAACGACTGGTTGGATCTGGGCGGGAGGAGGGTTAACGTCCCGACAAAGCGTCTAAGCAATAACCTGCTTGTCGGCGCAGTCTCGCTGGATATCAAGAAATCGGTAGACTTGAAATTCAACCGCGGGCTTATCGAAAAAACCAACCGGGAGGGTTTCGTCGAGAATGGAGACTACGAAGCCTTCCGGGATGCCGTGGTCTATGCAATTCAGAGTATAGAAGTCGAACGCAATATGGACAAAAGGCGCATTAGAAACGCCTATTCCGACTCCAAGTTGCGGGAGCCGGTGCTTGAAGACCTTACAGAACTCAGGGAGATCGTCGAAAAGAGAAAGCTCACAGGCGAAATCGGTCCATACCTCGACCGCATCGAAACGGACTTTCTAGCTGTAAGGGATCGATTGCTGACCAGCGCGACAGCCGGGCTGAGTCTCTCCGTTGTGATTCACGAAGTTGAAAAAGGCGTCGCAGAACTGCTGCTGGCTGTGGAAGGCGAAAAAGCGACACATCGAATCAAGGCTCTCGCCAAGCACTTGGCCGAATTGATCGAAGGCTATGGGGCCCTCGTCCGACGGTCCGGCGTGGGCACGGAGCGCGCGAGCTCTCTAGTCTCGCAGGCCTTGTTCAATCTAGAGATGCGCCTGCGCGTTCACAAGATTGAATTGGTGAAACTCCCGAGACTGCACGATTTTCAAGTGAAGTGCAGCAGACGGCTGATAATTTCGACGATCATGAACCTGATCGACAATTCCATCTGGTGGCTCGACAACAAATGGGGTGAGGCGGCGGGCAAGAAAAAGATTCTTGTGGAACAACTTGAGGATCTCGACGGACACAAGGCCATCGTCGTGGCCGACAACGGCCCTGGGTTCATCGACCCGCCCGATTTTCTTATCGAGCCGTTCGTCAGCAGGAAGCCTGACGGCATGGGACTTGGCCTGCACATAGCGAGCGAAGTGATGAAGGCTCAAGGAGGAGCCCTCGTTTTTCCGGATAAGGGGGACATCGACCTGCCCAAGGAGTTTGATGGTGCGGTCGTCGCGGTCTCTTTTAAGGAGCGGACATGAACGGTTTGACCGGCGCGCGCGTGCTTCTGCTGGACGACGAGCCGGGAGAGGCATTGCCCATTATCAAGGCTTTCTCCAAAGTCGGCGTCCCCGTTGCCTATTTCGATGGAAAGCCGGGCCAAACTCCGAGGAACCGGGACAGACTTCATGGGATCCGACTGGCGATCCTCGACATGGATCTCGGCTTCGGCGGACCTCCAGAAAACATGGCATCGACCATGCTGCAAACTCTGGCGAGAATCATTCATCCGGAAAATGGTCCATATGGAGTGCTGATCTGGACGAACCACCCCGACCAAAAGGAAACATTTACTCGTTTCATGTACGAACGCTCCACGCTCCCGAACCCCGTCTTCGTAGTAATGCTGAAAAAGGCGGACTTCATAGTCGGGTCCAGTTCGAACTCGGGAAAGAGGCGTTTTTCCATTGGGAAGCTCTCCACTGAACTAGTCAAGATTCTTGCCGAAACATCTCCTCTTGAATTCATGCAGGTTTGGGAGGGTTCGGCATTTCGCGCGGCCAGTAACGTGACAAATGCACTGGCCGAGCTTTCACAATTGACCGCCGACAGTCTCGAACAGTGGAAGAAACAATGGCACGACGAGACGCTCAAACTGTTGCTGGTTATCAGCCGCGCCCAGGCGGAGGCGCACCACACTCGCGACAACTGCATACCGTCAATGTTTCTCGCGTTGAATCCCCTTCATTCAGACCGGATGGACGCTCTCGTCACAGAGAGCTCACGGGAACTGTTCAAGCATATTGACCAAATCATGAATGCGACAGGAAGTTCCTCGATCGAGCGTAGGGCCAAAGTAAATTCAATGCTGCACTTAGCTTCGAACGATCTGGACACATTCAGCCCTGGGAACCTATATGTTGTGGAAGGCAGACGGCCGTCCATTTTTCCTGCGCTTAAGGACATGCTGCGCAATTCAATGAATGGGGACGAAGCCGCACAAGCGAAGAACCTTGAACTGGTCATCCAGAAGGGAAGGCAATGCGGTATCGAAATCACGCCGCTTTGCGACTATGCCCAGGACAAGATGGGATTGTCCAGGGTGATTGTCGGCTTCGTGCTCCCCCAAGAGCACAAGAAGCTTGTGAAGCGTACCGACTTTTTGAAACCTATTGGACCATTTTATCTTGACGGCGGCGGTTCGCCTTCCGGCGCATACAACATTTATCTGGATTCCCGTTATGTCGTGGCCGCAGAACCAAGGCTCGTGAAAAAGCTGCGGGCGAAGGCCCGCGTCCGCCCTCAACTTCTCGCGGACGTACAATTCTGGGCGTCATATCAAGCCGCCCGACAGGGCGTTATCCTTCTATCCGACAAGTGATGATTCCGTTGGAATGGCGTTGTGGACCTTTTCACGAAAACGAAAATAGCTCAAGTGCTTGACGGATCTCGGTTACGACTTAACGGAACAGGTCATAACCTCGACGGATCGGCAACGCCGTTTGTTCGTCGGGCTTTCAGGCAGTGATTCGAACACTGACTTCTATCTACGGTAGTCATGAATTCCAGTAAGCTCGCATTGCGTCCTGGAATTGCGCTAACCGCTCTCTCGCTTGAGATCGACCTAACACATCGTTTCGGCATGCGTCAGAGCAATTCTGAAAAGAAACCTATATTCGGTTCTCCAGGTTTTCCGACGAGTAGTCCGCGGTCCAGCAGACGGTTGCCCTCCTCGCAGGACGTTTCTGGCAGCAGGCAACAACTGTGACAGGCGGCGAGATTGGAGTTCTCTGCACCTTGGCCGTTACTCTCTATGCAGACCGGGTCCGAGGAACACCAGCCGGCCTTCTGTATTGCACGCATGACGATATTTTCGAAAAGTCCCTGACCTCCCTGGCGGACAAGGCCACCCATGGAGCCCTCAGAGTCTCCTGATGCCGTGTAAATGAGAACTCCGCACATGGGGTTGGCTGTATCTGCAATATCGCAATAAAGGCGCTCGCGCAGGGAGGCGCTCCCGTAGCCGCATTCGTAGGCAAGTTGATTGATGACCACATGCGCGAACGTGTGAAGAAGCACAAATTGCGGCGATATGAGCCGTTGGAGCTGACCTTGGTCAACCCGACGCTGATTGTACCTGCTATTCAACTGGCCGATGCGTTGGGCGATGACGGAGCTCCCGCGCGTCCAGGCCCCGATGCGACCGATATCCAGCTCCACAAAGATGCCCTCCCCTTTGACGATCATCGCTGGCAGCCAATCAATTCGCCGATCAAGAGAGAGTTTCTGAAGACGCGGACTGTTGAGCGTTCCGTCGGGCGGCAGGATGCGGGTGAAGCCAGCCAGGGCACGTGTCTCGCGAAGCTTATGGACCAAGCCAAGATGCGAGAACGATGTAGACACAGGTGCTTTATAGCTGTTCATTGGTACGCTTTCGACCAGAAGGTCGCTTTCCGCTGCTCCCCGTCCGGCTTTCAGCGCATCGTATTCGCTTCGCCGGAAAGCCTCCTCGGTCTGGGCAATAAGTGCTGACGGTTCGAGGATTCCTTGAAGCTTGCGTTGCGCGGCAGCATAAAGTTCCGTCGGATCGAGACTACGCATAGACGCTACCATTTCACAACGGTCCGCAGAAATCTTACCGTCGACAAGGCCCGACGAGAGGGGACCCCAGATCCTTGGATCTTCAAGCGCCTTAACGATTCCGCTGGCGGTGTCTTCTGCCCAGAGAGGCAGATAAATTGAACTCACCACGTGCGGGAAATAGACATTGGAAGCTCCTCGTTGCACGACCTGCAGGAACTCGCCACAGCCTGGCGGGTTCTCCCATTCACCCAACCAGGGGCGGAAACCCTGACAGTCACATCCGATGCGGTGCAATGCGCCGCCGTTCTCATCGTTGAAATCGAAAATTCCGCCCAGACTCCGGCTTTGTCCGCAGGTACACGATAACTTGATACCGGTCAGCCCGGCTGAAGACCGACCCGGAAGGAGGCGAAGCTGGCAGCCAGCACCACCCGGCAGACCGCGATGTACCCATGCCATGAAGGGAAAATCCTGGATATGCCCTCTGGGGCATGCAGTAACGAAACGCACCGGTATCAGCCACGGCTTGACTCTCCGCTGCACACAATTGCGGGTCGGCCAGGGCAACGCTTTGCAGCGCTGGCGGTTGCCAAAAAGTGAGAGCTCTTCCATACCCCCGCAGAAGTGGCAGTAGTGCCAACGCGGGAACCTCACAAAAGGCACATCCTGATTTGGATATTCCACGCCCACGCCGGAATCCCGGTGGTCCGGCGGCAGGCGGAGATGGCTGACTCCCAGCCGGGCTTCGAGTCGCTCTTCACGAACAAGCCAGTCAGCAGGGCATTGCTTCTTCGCGAACGCGGTCCACGCATCGAGCCCACCCGTCATGAGGGCTTCGTCACGTGGAAAGGAAACCATGGCCCCGACCCCGAATGGAGAGATGAGCTGCCCGCGACGGATGGGTCTGTTTGCGGGCATCTAGTCATCCTCCAGTTGAGGAAATTTCGGAAGCACGCGAGCATCGCAAGTCGAATCAACATTGCGCATCGAGCTCGGCGTCGGATAGGTAGGCTCGCTCCATTCCGCGAGCTTCTGCGTGCCAGCGGGATACATAAGAGGAGTATCGGCTGAGGGCGGTTTGAAATCGCCATAACGGGAGGGTGGATTGCGACGCCAATCGCCGAATATCTCCCTCAACTGCTTTCGCGTCGCATCCTCTTCATCGGGATCTATTGCACGAACTCGCGCGGCGATCACCTCGGTGACACGGGGCACGAGTTCCTCCACAGTTTTCCAGGGTTGCGGCCATGTCCGTGCGGCATCACCGCCGAAATACCGCACGAGCGTGACAGCGAGAGCATGAAGGGCGCGGTCTCTTACCGGAACGGCAAAGGGCGTGACACTGGTGGGTTCCACCCAGCGATAGATCGTCTCGTGGTACGAGCGGAAATGCTCAAAATGAGACCGATCCCTTGGTTTGGATGGATTGTAAACCGTCACCACAAGACCAGGATGGGAACGGCCCACCCGGCTGGTCGCCTGAATGTATTCTGATGTCGTCTTGGGCTGTCCTACCACCGTCATGAGACCGAGTCTCGGCACATCCAGTCCGACCTGAATCATATTTGTGGCAAGGCAAACATCGATAGGATGCGAATATCTGCTGCCGTCCCACTGGACGAAGAGCTGCTGAAGGACCTCCGGTATCTCGCTACTCTGTACACGGCTCGTCAGCTCGCGATCCGCGTTGATGAATCGTCTCGGGTCATATATTCCGTCCGGGCGGATTCCCAAACGATCCCACATCGCATTCAGATAGTCCGTGATATCTGCTCGAATGAGGGTCGCGGCGTGCCCGAGTTCGCGCAGGCTGTTGAAATAGGACATCAGGGTCCAATAAGGATCAAGCTCTTCCGGAGTCCTGCCAGCCAAGCTTTTGACGGACTGAAGAAGTGCGGCCATGACCCTGATCTGGGCTGTCACGTGCGATGAAAGTGCGGTCGCAAATACGCCCAGGTACAGACGGCCCGGTGCGGTTGAATCCTCGTGCGCAAAAAAGGATTCTCCTGACTTAAGACCCTGCGGCGGGAAAACGAAAACTGCACGCCCGTAAAGATTTTGTACCTGCTCGTCGGCCCGGCATATGGTCGCCGTTGAAGCGATGATCTTCGCTGAAACCCGTTGTCCATCACGTTCATGCGTGCATAACGCATTGATCGCAGTCTCGTAGTGCCCGACCATGGAGCCGAGAGGGCCTGAAATCAAATGTAGTTCGTCCTGGATCACCAAGTCGGGAGGAAAGCATCGCCCATCCGTATCAAGCCCGAACAGGTTTCGCGCTTCCGGATACCAGGGAAGCAGAGCAAACTTATCGACGGTTCCAATCAGAAGCGTGGGACGTTTCGCGTAGATTGCCTCATCGACCACGTGAAGAGGCAATCCGCCATGGAAATCGCAATCTGGATCATCGCAGAAAAATTCAACGCGCTTTGGGTTTGAGCACTGCCTGTAGCCTTTCACCCGATTGCTGCGACCGAATTCGACAGGCCCCATCTGCGCACCACACCACGGGCAATTGAGCATGATGAACGGGTTCTCACGCCCTCCGTCCAGAAGCTGTTGAAATTTCCTCGCGGCATCATCGTGCCTGATCGGCGTGACGTCACCCCCCACCCACAGGCCGATGGAGATTGGTGTCGTGCCAAGCTCTCCTTCTCGTTCGCGCCGAATCAGTTCACAAGCACATATCAAAGATGCAGCGCGCTGATACTGCTGCGTTGTAAGCAGCCGCAGCGTATAACGCATCAACGCAGTTGTGCCGTCATTTTGCGGATTCTCGAGTCGCCGCCAGAAAATGGCAAAGGCCGTGAGTCCTAGATAGGCTTCCGTTTTGCCGCCACCTGTCGGAAACCAGATGAGATCCACCGTCTGTCGTTCTTCGCTTCCACGCTGGCTCATCGAGAGAAGATTCATCAGGATGAATGCAAGCTGGAACGGACGCCAGCGGCCGCGGCTTGGCGGCAGCTCAGCCACATCCGGCTTTGAATAGGGCCGCTCAAGCACGAGCGAATCACCCGTCCTCATCCACCTGCGTTGCTTTTGCGGGTTTGAGGCGAGTTCGTAATGGGACTGCTGTTCGAGCATGGCACGATTCGTCAGAGCGAACGCCTGACCTACGAGTTCATCGCTTTCAAGAAGCGCAATGCCGCGACGAATACGTTCCAGCGTCTCGCGACATCCGCTCATGTGTCGCTTCGCGGCGCGATGATGTTCCAGTGGGAGCCGGTTGATTTCTTGCTCCCTTTCAAAGATCCAGCTCTGATATCCCTCCGCCAGGCGATGACATAGCACAATCGATTCGGGGCCGGGAGTGGCGAGGGCTAGCATTGAAAGATCGAGGCCCTCAATCTGCGTTGGCACAATCGGTTTAATCTCGTAGGACGGCAATGATGCGGTGCGGATCAGCGAAACAGCGTCCGCTGCCCTGTCGTTCCAGTTGGCCGCACAACCATGACCGATGGCGAACGTCTTCAGATGCGAAAAAAGGAGCCGCAGGGACTGCTCCTCTTCGTCCAGCGAAATATCGAAGCGATCCGGGTATTCAAGAAAACATGCCTCGTTTGCATGAGCGGTGATCTCAAGTCCGCATTGAAAGAAACACTCCTCATCACGCGGCCGTTGGGACAGTGCCGTTCGGTTGTTAAGCAACGTGAAAGTGACAATTCGATCTGAATCCGGATTCTGCGCGCGCACATGCGGTCGGCTGAACACATGCACCACCAAGAAAGTATCCGCGTCCCCGTTCCTGACGGGATACTGCCTGACCACCGGCTTCGCTGCTTTGAAATCCCCACATTCGATATCGAGTGTGCATTCAATCGGACGGCGCAGCCAATGATCCTGCCATCTTCCGTCTTTGTCCGGTCGGCCCAAACCCGGAATTCGTTCGCGGGTATAGGCTCCAGCAGTAATGCGGATCTTCAGGCTGCCCGGAAGGCGTAGCAGCGCGGAGATACCCATGGCGCTCGGAAGGTATTCGTTTGCCCGGTTCACTTCCTGATCGGTCGGAACTTCACCCTCGCCACGGGCGTCAGCGCGAGGATCACCGAGGCCTGTCTCTTCATTTTCCAATTCGTCTGCCTCCGAAACTGCGCTATTGTCAACGTCAGCCTCAGCCTCGGTCGCGGTTTCAGCGACTGCCACAGCCGCTTTTCGCGGAAAAAGGACGCCTGCGCTGTACCGTAGGCGGGGTGGGTCCTGCGGTCTTAGAATCTCCTCTCCGTTGAGCTGTTGAGCGGGCAGGCCCGGAGCAGGACCGATCAACTCGCGAAGCAGGAAATCGACAATTTCACCACGAACGCCCACACTCAAAACATCACCTCCATAGGTCCGACATTCGCCTTTTGAACGCTTCCCGCACATCCGCCTTTGTACGGTCGTGAAGTAGCACGGTCAACAGGCTTCGGGCACGCGACATCGCCACATACAGAAGGGATCGGTCCTCATCGGTCTCAATCCGATCCACATCGCACAGCACGACAATTTTGCTTTCCATCCCTTTGAAGGCCGCCGCGGTAGCGAAGCGAAACGTCGGTATCCGACTGTCCGTAGAAGCAAACTGCTCCACAGACCGAATCCGAAAGAGAGCCGAATCAACGAGCTTCCCGGCTGCTGACTGGTCGAGGCGGTGCCTTGAGAGAATCACAACGTCATCAGGCGCGATGCCGGGCTCGCTTGCAAGTCGCGAAAGAACCTTTTCGAGCGCACTCCTTTGAGACTCGGCGTCTGAGTAGTCGAGATAATCAACGGGAGCGCCGTCAACCTGACCCATTCGATACGGCGGAGACTCGAATCCAGAGAGAAGAGCGGTCTCCTCGCCGACCCGACGTGTATTGCGACAGTTCTGTTTGAGAGTGGCGCGCGCACAAAAACCGCAATGGGCACCAATTAGTTCGTACACGTCTTCGGGACGACCGCTCCCATAGATCGCCTGACGATGAAAGTCTCCGAAGAACGCCCATCGGCCTTCGCGAAGCCCTCCTTTGACCCAAACGTTCAGAAGATCGAGGACCGGGCGGCGTACGAGATCCTGCGCCTCGTCCATGACGATAACATCGAACCGATTGGCACATTCTTCAAGGGCAAGCTGCCCAAAAAGAGGATAGATCGAGTTAAACAGCTCCGGACTGTGCGACTGTTGTTCCGCGACCTGAAATTCAGCCGCGATGGCAGACGAAACAATGGCATCACGCAGACATTTATAGAATCGTCCGGCAGTCACATCCATGCCGGTTGCGGTAGCCCGGATTTCATTCACAAACCAGTCGCCCAACAGTTTGTTGAAGCAGATAAGCAGGACCCGATCTCCCGATCTCGAACAGCGTCTCGCGAACTCCAGCGCGAGAAGCGTCTTACCGGTCCCCGCCGCGCCTTCAAACAGGCAACGCGCATTGCCTGCAAGAAGATCCAGCAGGTAGTATTGCTCCTCAGTCAGTCGGAGGAGACGCCGTTCTGAATCATTCACGAGCGTGCCTCGCGCGATGATTCTGTCGAAATCAGGCCGGAGTGTATCCCTCATTTTGCGGAGAAGTTGCGGCTGCGGTTCGGCAGGTGAAGACTGTATGTGGTGTCTCGCGCGCTGTTGTTTCGCAGCCCTAAGAAGGTGCTCAGCGAGTCCGGTTGTCAGACTATGATGATCGATTACTTCCCATGGCTCTGTTCCAATCCCGGTCGGCGGTGCTTCAACATCGGTAAAGATCACGGCATATCCAAACGGTACTTTGTAGAGCTCCGGAGCACGCGCAAGCCGTTCTTCCAGAGATTTTCGAACTTCGTGCATTCCCTCCTGCGCCTGGACGAATGGACTCCGCTTGAGCGCGTAGGTAGCGCCTGATGCGTCAGTGGTTGTCCACGCGCCATCTGTGCAGGCAACCCGGCCTCCCTTGACCTCCAGGCAAAACACTCCTGCGCCCGGAATGAGGACAACAAAGTCCACTTCGCCGTAGGGCCGTGCGCCGGACTGTTTCAGGTTGAGTGAATGAAATACCACCCAATCTTCTGTCTGGGGATCGTTCTGGAGCATGCTGAATACCCGCTGCTCGCTTCGAGGCGTCTTGTCGTGCCAGTGCGGCGGTATCATCTTTGCCATAGATGCATCTCAAAAAAGGTCTTCGGTGTCCCACAGCAGGGCGTTGACATATGATCGTGGTCGTAATTCCGCCCGGTCCGAAATACTTTCCACCTGGACAATCCATGCGCTCGTCGCATTGTCAATCTCGATCCGTGTCCTTCCCTCTTGAATTTCCTCCAGTCGTTCTGGCAGTTTCTCCAGGAGAATCCGCGACAGGCGCATTCCGGCGCTAAGATGCTCTCCCCGCAGAACATGAATTGCATCCCAGATGGATTGAAGGTCGTCCAGCAGTCGTTGGTTTCCAACCGCATAAGAAATTGCTTCCAGATCGGCCCTCATCTGCGGACCAATCATGAAATCATCATTGAGCCATCCCCTGACCGTCTGGAGAGTGCGCGGGCAGTTTACTGCCTCCAGTTCTCTCATAAGTGAGGCTTCATCAAGACCCGACTCGCGAAGTGCCTTATGCCAGCGGGCAGCGCGCTCACGAATCGCGGGCGCTTCCGGTCCGAGCTGCGCATCGGCCAGAGACTGAATCACATCTCTCCTGCCGCTTTCACGAAAAACAAGAACATCGGTCGGACGTAAGTCGCTAACGGAACGACGTGGCACTTTGTAGTTCTCTCCGGCTGCGCCCGATACCAAGTCTGTTATTACTGGGATTCGGAAAGAATCAGTGAGAAACGCGTATGCGTCGCCGGAAAAACTCGCGAACCTTGCTGGAGTTGTTTCTTCTCCCACGGCACCAACCGGTATCATGCCCTTGCGGGTCATTCGTTGTTCGAGATCGAATTGCGGATGTGTCGCAGCTCCAACGGAAATAGTCGCAAAGGGCGTAGGGTCGTTCTCAGTAGGCCATGTCGCATCGTCGGCCAGTCCCAGCAGGTGCGACTTTTCCGAAGGGCTCATACTGGGCACCACGTCAGTGTTCCTCTGCTTCTGCTCAAACCAGTACAACCACTGGGATTCGAATGGGTACGCAATAAGGCAAATCTGAGGAGTCGAGAACTTCTTGACGACCCTGCTGAACTTGCCGCGGCCTGGCCACGCCGCGAATATAAGCCGTTCAAAGAAACCATTTTCACCTACTTGGAGAGGTAGAACGACCGGGCAGGTGAGCCGTTCCTTTTCGAGCCATCGGGTCACGCTCAGGCTGTTAGGCACGGATCGCGCCACCGCGGCAACCGGCCTGACCTCTTGCCGCTGAAGATCGTGCAGGAGTTCTCTCAGAGCATCGCCCTTTGCCAATCCGAGTTCTGGATCTTGAATTGCGCGCGAGGTTGCCGTACAAGCGTCCGTTAGTGCCGTCGCTGCCGTATTCGGTAGCCACATGATGCGGTCTGCGGCTGAAGCCGATATTTTCCCCACCTGTTCAAGGAGCCGCACTCTCTCGTCGGCATCAGGGGGCGCGAGCAATCCGGCACAGTACACCAGCAGGCTGTAGATCTGCCCCAGAATCAGCTGTGTTTCATCGCCTTCTGATTCGTCAAGACAGACTTGGCACGTTTCCAACGCGCGGGCGACCTCTTCGAGGTGAGTACTCCGGCAGCGGAGAACTTCTGTCCGGAACGCTGCTTCATTTCGGGCCGAGTGGAATACTCCGCTAAAGAATCGCCCGTGCTGTTGCTCCGAACTTCCCATGTCGAGGTCTGCAAGTGAGAACCTCCAGAATCTACAGCCGCGATCGTGGAGCTGCTGTAGCTTCTCTTCCTCATCTGGTTCCGCGAGGATGATCAGATTCTGAGATTCCGCGATGGAATCGAACTTCGCAAGGTCAGTGATGCGCTTGGCACCATCCACAACAACGACTTTTGATCCTGGAGGAGCAACGCTGCACGCCGCTGCAACGGTCTCAAGGCGCGAACTGGCCGCCAGGAGAGGCTCTCCGGCCGCTTGGTAGTTGTCCCGGTGCTTTACACTTCCCGATTCATTGATGAAGCCGGGCATAACAAGACGATCAAGCGTCGAATGAATTTCCTGCGCGGGGCCGGTTAGAGAGGTTGTAACCAGGAAATCCTCAATTTCTGTGCGTCCTCCGAGCAGAAGCACATGGTTCACAGCAAGGGAAAGATTACCGAAGGTTCGAGTGCCGGTTAACCTATCTAGCGTTGAAAGAGGTGCTTCTCTTCGGGCCCTGCTGATGTCGTCCTCGCGGCCTTTCGGGATTTTGCGCGCCGTGGGCTCGATTCTGAGGATCTCAGAAATCGGCCAGGTGAAGGCAGTGTTTCGCTTGTCGTCCAGCAGCTTCAATCGGAACCATACTTGTGATCCCGGCCAGACTCCTCCGAACTCGAAAACCTCATCTCCAGGAATGAGTCTTACTCTTTGGCTAATTGTAAAACTCCGCCGTGCATACTGTTCCGCAAGTTTAGGGAAATCCACTGCGAACCGTCCCAGGGCGTACAGCGCGGCACTCAGCGTCGCAAGACCGTGCCTTCGAGGAAAAACGAAGCAGAAGGATGATGCTTGCGCGCCTTCCATGGCAGCAAGGAGAATACCCATGAATGCGGCAAGATCTTCGCACTCCTCGTTTTCATGAAAAATCCGCAGGGACGTGAGCACAGGGAACCGCTGTCTGAGCGCGCTTTGCGTATTATCCATAGTCTAACCGTGTTGAGATTTCGTTAGCTTTGCAAGCAGCTTTCGCGATAGCTTTGACTCGTCTTCGACTTCGCACTCCCACACTGTAATAACTTTCCACCCAAGGCGCTTCAGGGCTACCAGATTGCGCTTGTCGCGTTCGACATTCCCGTTCAGTTTGGCCAGCCAGAATTGCTGTCGTGTCTTCGGAAGAACAGAATTCCCGCACTTATTGTGTCGGTGCCAGAAACACCCATGCACGAATACCGCTGCACCGTGCCGGACTAGGACTATGTCTGGCCGACCAGGCAGGTCCCGGCGCCTGAGTGAGAACCGAAAACCAAGCTCGTGAAGCACCGACCGGACTCGTCTCTCGGGCCCAGTATCGCTGCCCTTGATACGGCTCATGTTCCAGCTTCGTTGTTCAGAAGTGAGTCTGTCCATTTACGTATTCCCGCGCGTGGCTACGTTGCCAATAACACAGAGTTTCGCAGATACTCGCGAAAACTCCAGCGGAACTACTTTCGGTGTCAGCGCAGATGTCACAGCAGAGCATTTGGCCAAGCTGTCTCCGTCCGATGTGCCGTATCATGCACGGCGTTCTTCTGTCTCTAGTTGAATCTCTCCTGCAGGAACTCGAAACCCTTTATCATTGACGAATAATATAACCCATTGTGCTTCTCCGGTTAATTGGCCTTCCAGCGGCCACGGCGAGCCAAAAGTGCCTGTGGGCCGCTTTGTCGCGCGCCCTATAGACGCATCTCCTGAGCTCGCCCGATTAGCAATCAGATCTGCGGGTTACGGGTGTAAAGTTCTTGCATTTCAAGACATGGAATTCCGCGAGGAGTTTGACCGTATCTGGGCTTGCGCGTCCCCGCTTCATGCTCCGCACCGCGAGATGGACAACGTGATGCTCCGTTTCACCCGGGCCCTAAGGTCCGGCGGCGTTTTCTACACCTCAATACAGGAGAGCGAAGGGGAACGCGTCGTCGAAGGCAGCAGTTTCTTCAGATATTACACGCGGGATTCTTTCGAGGAGATGTTTTCGTGATATCCCGAACTCCATGAGATCGCATTGTGAAAAACAGACGAACTCCGCTCCCATCGGTATTGCGAGCCTTGGCTGAATGTTCTCTTGAAAAAAGTCGACTGATAAATGTGGATTGGCTGGCTACAGAACCACTCAATGCGGGCAAGCTTGGGTTCTGCCTCATTCGTGTTCGCTGATCACCCCGCAGCGCTCGCAAACAAAGGCACGATTCCACTGACGGTATTGCCGCACGTAATCCAACTGGTTGTGTCTCCAGAAAAAAGCGAAGAGAACGACGAAGAGTCCAGCGGAAAAAACCGTAAGAATCGTCAGAGGAAAGGAAGAAACTGACGAAGAATTCGTAACAATTGTATTCACATAAAACACTATCCAGCCGACCGATAAGACCACCAAGACCGACCAACCAAGAAGTTTTAGGTAGGACCATTTCTTCGGGGGAGTCAACGCTTTCGAGATCTCGGTTTGCTGTGTTCCTTTCGTTGTTGCTCTGCCCACAACTACATCAGGCCCATCACTCCCGACCACGACGCCGCGTAATCGCGTGCGCGTGCTCACGTGCTGAAGTCCCTCTTGGTAGGCGAGAGAAACCTTCTTCAGGTCTGTGCTCCTGCAATTCGGGCACTGTAATTCCATAGGGCTACCTCTGCCTGCCCCGTACGGGTGTATGCCTTTTCTGATTGCTTCTCCGTGCAAGCGGTTGCCCACGCTCGTATCCAATCCTCTAAGGCCGAGTCTCGAAGCCGCGAAACTCCGGCCAGGGACTGGACTCCGCATTAAACCTTTCCCCTTTTGCGACCAGCAATCTTGCGAGACATTTTTTGAGCCATGAAAAGCAGTAACCGTCGGCCGCCTTCATCCATCCGGCTGAGCTGCTGGCGGAACTTCATCAGGGAACGACGATCCTTGCCGGAACTACCCCAGGCAAGTTCGTCAGCAGTTCGTCGTTTGGGAAGATTCGGAAGGGAAGGTGGTTCCTCGCCGTCATAGAACAGTTGATAGAGAGGAATTTCGAGCGCCCGAGCCATCTTTTCCAAGGTCTCAATGGCCGGAACGGTATGCCCATTCTCAACGCGGGAAATGTAGCATCGAAGCAAGCCCGTACGCTTTTCGATGTCCCCTTGGGATAGCTTTTTCTCTTCGCGGACAGCTCGTAGGCGGTCGCCAATCATCATATAGCACTCCGCACTGTGTTCAATTATACAACGAGCGCTCGTTGTTTTTCAATACGCTTTTCACACAGATTTCTTGGACTTGGGAGGCCGACCGCCCTTGCGCTTCTTGCGTCTAGCTTGTAACTGCCTGAAGTACTCAGCCCCGCGCTTGGCGATTTCCTTCCCACCCTTCCGTCCAAGCTTGACGGCAGCGGGATCTTTCGATTTTGGCAAAATTCAGTAGAAACTCTATCTCCCGACCATATTATGCACGAGCAAGAATCCCGTACCAAGTCGGTCCACCACCGGCGCAGGGACTCTGTGACACCAAGATCATGGATGCAACAGATTCAGCGCGCTGTCGGGAACGCGAACTAAGGCGGAGATTCCACTACTGGTTGCACTCAGTTGTCTTTGCCCAAGCGGCTGCATACGTATCCATAACGAAACATTCAACGGTTCTTAAGTCTGGTTCTGAAGGGAGTGGCGAAGAATCCAGCAATGCACCAAGCCTCAATTCCAACTGCGTGCATTCTGCCAGTACGTCGGCCAGATTGCTGCGTCCTTGTCGGACATCCATCAAGTGGGTGCGAACGGGCTCTCGCATTGGCAATGTCAATCGCCCTGATTCGAGAAATTCGACACCCTGATGCCCGAGCCGGAGCATGTGCATAGCGTATTTCGTGTCATACCCAAACTGTTTAATGAGTTCGACACGGTTCACATCACGTTGGCCACGCTCGCCGACAAGCCGCTGTCTCTGCGCTTCCAGGTATCCAAGAAACCGTTTTCCGGCATGCCTCGATGCAAATGCGGGCGCAAGCTTTTGAAGTTGTTCCCCGACACTGGTTCGGGTCACAAGTGCATCGTCCGGCAAGTATAGGAGCAGCAGCACCGTGGGATTGCCTTGCAAGGCCAGTCGTGCCCACTTCCGAAGACTGTATACAGTTAGATCAAGATCGCCCGCCTGAGATCGGGCTCCAGGGTGCCCCTCCCGTTCAGCGGCAGACCGATACACCCAATGCTCAAACTTACCAAAACCAACAACATATCGACGGGGCTCAACGCACACGCCCATTTCGTCACGGTCGTCGGTGCCGGGGAGCACTAGACCATGAACGGTGGAGCCAACCAAACCTCGAAGGATGGTGGTCGGTTCAGCAATCAGCTGACTCGAAACGTCATCTTTCACAAATGCGATGTCGTTCTCCTTAGTGCGACATTTGGGTCGCTAAGAGGTCTTCACACTCCGGATTTCTGATCATACGTGCAGGTTTGGATTAACTCCAAGCCCCGAAATGTCCGCTCATCGGAATGTGGGAGTCACCTTCCAAAGGATTTACAACCTTTTCATCTTTCAAGCGATAAAACTAGGGACTTGTAGTTCGCTTTTGCTGCACCGCACGAACCATCGCACTCAACGAATCGTCTGCAAAACGCTGCTGAAGCCGCCGTGCAAGTGGGTATGCGACCAGCGTCTTCCAATTTCCTGGCCGGGAAAATGACAAAATATCGTATGAGACCAAGTCCGAAGATCTATCCCACTCAACAGTGAAACGTTCCTCTCCCTGTTCTGCGTGTTCCGCTAGCGTGCCATATGCAAATCCAACTCGCCTGATTGACCTATCTTCATCGTCTATGACATACACGATACGGCAAAAATTCACTGACCAGAATCCGAAATGTCGAATCAACACCGCAACGACGCGTCCAGTCTGAACAGGTGTGGTGGGCCAGCAGAGCTGGACATCAGGAACATCAAACATTCTCCATTGATGCAGGGCTTCGGATGCCCGAACAAATTGCGTTGAACCACGGCCCAACTCCACGCGACTGTGAAGGACCCTGTAGCCAGGAGGCAATTGACCTCTTGAAGCGCCAATCTCGGTGTAGGAATACTGCCGGTCTTGCTGACTTGTGATAATTGCCCGGATAATTTCCTCAGTTGGTCGCGTGAAGAAGAGCATAGAGGGTGCGGTTTCGATCTGACTATTCTCGCCGTTCACATCGAACGGGCAGAATATCAGTCGGAATCTGGTTGCGTTTGACTGGAACCCACTCCACCTGAAACGAACCCCGGTAGCCAAATAAAGGACCCCAAACCGGGTTTCGTACGTTCACCTCGATGTGAAATTGTTGATCATCCTCTTCGTACCATTCGCAAACGTCGGCGATGCCGGAAAAAAGCATAGGAAAACGGAATCCAATGAGTCCCTCATAAAAGCGCTGTGATCCTGAGCGCAAACGCAGTCCCCCACGTTCATCAATAGATAAATCGATGTCCACAGCCAGGTGTTGGTGGGTACCGAGATAGTCCACAATGCAGTTGCGCTCTTTACTAAGGATCATGTACGCGTCGAAACGGCGGGTGACATCAGTTCTAAATGTTCGAATCCAACTTATCGTCTCGCGCTCGTAATCGTCCCTGTACGCATAATTTTTGATCGTGAATGGTATCCCTCTACCGTGCTCGGGAAACATGATTCGTCGCCAGCTGCCGATATACAGGAACGGCATCGTGTAGATGGCCCCGTGCCAAATTTCATCCATAATGCCGGTGCCTATACAGGCCTTGCCATCCGAACTGTTAAATCCAAACCTCTCTTGAATTCGAGGGTGGAGTAGCTTGAATTTCGCTCCCAGTGCTTGCTCGTAGATGGATTTCATTGCTCGCCATCTGGCGATCTACGAAGGCAATTTGTCGCCGTCGGGACGTTTCTTCCGTTAAACAAGCACACCACAGCCAATGCAGCAACTGACAGGTTCAGGGTTAACGGATCGAATGCAGCCGTAAGGTAGTTTGGTGATGTTATGGCCACGCCCAAAGTGGCCGAAAGCATTGCAGCCACCGTGAGCCAAAGAGGCCAGCGAGATTTCCAGAAAATTGCGATCATCAGGGCGAAGCATATCTCCAGAAATCCCAATACAGACACGGCTCTCATCAATTCAGAGCTCGCGATTCCAGCATCGCGCAACATCTTAAGTTCATCACCGTTTCGATTGATAAGTTTCGGGACAAGTCCGTGATAAAACCACACAAACGCGATGCTCAGGCGAGAGATTGCGTAGGCGAGAGCCTTTTCGCGCGAAGTCTCCGGGGTGATGCCTTTTTCGATCCAAAGGCGAAGCCGATCAAAACTCCAGGCCGTCGCCCAACCCATTAGCGGGCGGAAGATTAGCCTGTCGGAAATCGCTCCAAGAATCCCAAAACGCGTCCGGTAGTCGTACCAGGTGATGAATCGAATGCCGTCACTCGTCGGGATGTACTTCCAGTATCCGGAACCCACCACGATTAGAGACTTCGGGTCATCCGACCAGAATTTGAGCGCTGAGGTCCGTTGCCCATTCGAATCGTTGTGCTCTCCGGTGCTCTCGCCCGATCCTTCAATCCGTACACCCACACCTAATCGAGTGGCGTAAGTGAATTTTTGAGCCTCTCCAGGATTGCGAAGCAAATACTCAATCTCTGAAAAGCGAAGGTCCCAACGCTGGTGAAGTTTTGGCTCTTGGGTCTTTTCCCAGAGTTCGTCCAAATTGCTACGGACCAGAATCTCAACGTATATGCTCATATTGGTTATGGCAATTAGAAGATAACGTAACATCAGAATTGAGGCCAGCCTCTGGTGAGATAGAGGTGACAAAATCATTACACGGCGGCAACTTCCCCGTGTGCGCGACTATGGGAAGGATGGCACGGCTACGAGCGACAGAAATATGCCGCCAAGCTCAGCGGAGCCTTTGAACCGTTCGAGCAATTCACGGCTACCCTACGTTCGCGCCCCGATTCGTTCGATTCAGACTTCCCAGACGACTTGTGCCGCTCTCCTTTTTTCGCCGCCTTGAGATTGCCGCGTCCCGGCAAATAAATCCTCCACGCCGCCGGTCTCCACTAGCACGCTTCGCGCCACGGAATGCCTGTGTCACTCCAGCGTGCGACCCGTTCCAACCTGGACGCACCAATCTCTTCGCTTCCGTTCTCTGTTTCGGGACCTTGCCCCCTCGCTGTTTGGTGAAGGGGGCACGAAGCTCCCGAAACAGGAGAACATTTATGAAAGTAGAGCAAGCCAAACAGATCGTCAGTAAAGCCATCGAAGAACTCAGTCAAGCTCTCGAAAGGGGCCACAGTGAGACGCTGAGAAATTACCTCGCGGCGATTGGCCGATTCCATCGGTACAGTCTGCGGAACGTGATGCTTATCGCGTCGCAGAATCCAACGGCTACGCACGTCGCTGGCTTCCACACGTGGCACAAACTTGGACGCTTCGTGAAGAAAGGCGAAAAAGGCATTTTGATTCTCGCTCCAATCGTTCGAGCGAAGAGCCAAACCGTGGAACAAACCGAAACCGATGAATCATCAACCGCTGTCGGCTTCCGAGCCGCGTACGTGTTCGACATCAGCCAGACGGACGGCCAAGAACTTCCTGCAATCGGCAACGTCAATGGCGATCCCCGCGAATACCGCGAACGGCTTGGTAAATTCGTCACTGAGCAAGGGATTGTTCTCGAATACTCGCAGGACATCGCCCCGGCACGCGGCACTTCCGCAGGCGGCAAAATCACGTTGCTGCCAGACCAGGCTCCCGGTGAGGAATTCTCCACGCTAGCGCATGAGGTCGCACACGAATTGATGCACCGTGACGAGCGACGCACCAGCACTTCAAAGCGTAGCCGCGAGACGGAAGCCGAGGCCGTAGCATTCGTCGTCTGCCAAGCAATCGGCCTTGAGACTGGCTCGGCAGCGCAAGACTACATCCAACT
>Ga0207024_10034_pt1 | contig 46530 bp, 47 predicted proteins | sample Alteio_BWMinCont_44_FD_153470 | JGI IMG/M metagenome (GOLD analysis project Ga0207024, IMG submission 153470) | Enriched cells from forest soil in Barre Woods Harvard Forest LTER site, Petersham, Massachusetts, United States -... | ecosystem: Environmental > Terrestrial > Soil > Temperate forest >...
CCAGTGGTTAGCGGAGGCGGCAACCCCGTTTACGGAATTGTACGAGGACATAATCGTGCTCGCGCCCGCCTCTTTGACGACGGCTTCAAAGGGCGGAAGGTAGATTTCGCGCAGCGAACGTTCCGATATCTGGATGGAGTGGTCCGCCGTCGCCTGAGTTGTCGACGTAGTGCTTGGGAGTTGTCGCGACACCGTGGGACTCGAATGCCTTCACGAATGCGACACCCATCTTGGAGGAAAGCAGCGGGTCTTCGCCGTAGGTCTCTTCAACGCGTCCCCATCTTGCGTCTCGGATTACGTTGATCACTGGCGAGAGCACGTGGCGCACTCCGCGAGCCCTTGCCTCTTCCGCGATCGCGGTCGCGACCCGGTTGACCATCGCTGGATCCCAAGTGGCCGCCATTCCGATCGATTGGGGGAAGCTGGTGGTGCCGTTGCCGATCAACCCATGCAGCGCCTCATCGTGGATAACCAGAGGGATTCCAAGCCTGGATTTCAATGCCCTTCTTTGTACTTCGTTGGCGTAGTTGGCGGCATCCAGGCTGTTTTTTGGCCTCAAGACGTCGAGAGTTTCGCCGTAGCCGGTCGTCTCGATGTACTTCTGCCACTGCTCACCGTCGCAGCGAAGCTGGTTCAACTTCTCTTCGGTGGTCATCCTCCTCAGGAGGTCCTCGATGCGGGCTTCGATGGGGACCTTGGGATCCTTGTATGGGAAATGCTGTGCTGATACTTGGGCGACCAGAGCGAGGGGGATGAGGGCTGAGATGAATTGCTTTATCGAGATCATTTCGTCAACTGCGACCTGTTCCGATACTACCCAGCGCGGTTTCTGCGAGAATTGGGTTATGAAGCGGATCTTTGCCTTGGTCGCCGTCTCGTTGCTGTGCGCTGGCGCGTTTGGCGATGTTTATGTTGCTAGGGCCGGCAAAGCTTGGGCGACGGTGGTCACACAAATTGGCGCAAGTCTTCCCGAAATTCGAGCGGCATTCGAACTTAGGGAAACCCTTACTCAAATCACCGGGACGCAGATCCCTTTGCGAGAAGGAGTCACGGTAGTGCCCGAGAACGCCATCGTAGTCGGGGCGGGAGCTTTGACGACAAGTTCGCTTCCAGATGTCAATTGGCCCGAACGTGGCAAGGAACAGACGATTATTGCATCGCGGGGATCCAGGTTATTTGTCGCCGGTGGACGACCACGCGGAACTGTGTATGCCGTGAATCGCCTTCTTTATAGCTTGGGAGTCCGTTGGTGGGCGCCTTGGGCTACGACGATTCCGCACAATCCGAATCTGACGATCGGCAAACTTAACTCAAACGAATCGCCCGCTTACGAGTATCGCGACCCTTACTGGTTCCATTCGTTCGACGCCGACTGGGCAGTTCACAACTACGACAATGGGTTCAACACGCGAATCGACGAGGCCTGGGGCGGGCGGATCGAATATCAGGGGTTCGTTCACACGTATTACGGGTTGGTACCGCCCGACAAGCTGTTCGCCACCCATCCGGAGTGGTACAGCCTGATCAACGGCAAACGGGTTGACCATGATGCGCAGCTGTGTACAACAAATCGAGAATTGCGTGACTACGTGGTCGACCAGGTCCGCTTGCAGCTTCAGCAGAACCCCAAGGCACGAATCGCTTCGGTTTCTCAGAACGACTGTTTTCAACCTTGCCAGTGCCCCGTTTGTCGCGCGTTAGCTCAACGCGAGGGCTCCGACTCGGCGCTCGTCCTAGACCTCGTCAATTACGTCGCAATGCAGCTAGGGCGGGAGTTTCCCGATGTGGCGTTCGATACGCTGGCGTATCAGTGGTCGCGCAAGCCACCAACCTACATGCGGCCCCGGAAGAACGTGATCGTACGACTTTGCAGCATCGAATGCAACTTCGCATTCCCTTTGGATGCATCAAAGAATCAATTGTTTGCCGATGATATCGCCGGCTGGAGCAAGCTCACTAACCGGCTCTACATCTGGGATTACTGCACCAACTTCGCCAGCTACTTAGCGCCGCAACCGGACTACTTCACATTCGGCGAGACGTTGAGGTTCCTCTACGACCATGGGGCGAGGGGGCTGTTTGAAGAGGGGGCGTACCAATCCACAGATGCCGATATGGCCGAGTTGAAGGCGTGGGTCTTGGCTCAACTGATGTGGAATCCGAATCAGAATAACGACGTCCTCGTTCGCGAGTTTTTGGATGGCTACTATGGCAAAGCGGCGAAGCCGATCTATAGCTACCTTAGGCTGATGCAAACGGAAGCCCAAAAGGGGCCGCTGAGCTTCGCGGCGCCCATTACGGCTGAATTTTTGGGATATGACACCATGCGCAAGGCGGAATTGCTTTGGCAGAGCGCCGAGGCGATGGTCGCTAACGAACCGGACTTCCTTTGGCGCGTCAAGCAGTCACATTTGGCGCCCCAGCATATCTGGCTGAATCGATGGGTCGAGTTCCAAAAGGCGGCCAAAGCGAAGGGCGACCGATGGATCGTCAACCCCTCGCGAAAAGCCTTCGCAGACGCATGGATTCAGACGGCAACCGGCGCCGGGCCGGCCGGGTGGACGCCATTGACCCACATGAGCGAGAGCGGTAGAACGCCTCAGCAGTTAGTGGCTCAATTTGCTGTCGACCCGCCGGCGCCTTAGCTGCTTAGAGGGCGAGCAACTCGCCGTTGATGACCCAAGGGGTGCCGAACTTATCGACGCACATGCCGAACGCCTTTGCCCAGAATGTGGGAGCCCATGGCATGGTGACGGTTCCGCCTTCGCTGAGGGCGTTGAATGCTTTTTCGCCTTCACCTTCGGTTGCGTAGTTCAGCGCGATCGTAACGCCTTTGATGCCCTCGTATGCGCCTGAGCAACCGCCATGGTCACCGGCATACAGCAGCCCGCCGCCTGGGAGCCGAAGCTGAGCGTTGAGAACGTTATTGAGGAATTCCGGTGGCATCTGGTCGGCCGCCGGGCAGTCTTTACCGCGCATCATGACGGTGATCTCGCCACCAAGGGTGACTTCGTAGAAGCGCATCGCTTCTTCGCAGTTGCCGGGAAAGGCGAGGTAGGGGATTGGTTGAAGTGTGGTTGCGATTGCTGTGGACATTGGTTTTTCCTTTAGGCCTTGGCCTTCACGATGTAATCGAGTGAGGCGCCGTGAAATCGACAGTGGTTTCAGCGATTTAGGTAAATTTCGCCGATGATCCAAATCGTGCCGTATCGCCCTGTTTGGCCCGACGAGTTCCGCGAGTTCGGAGGTCGGCTGCGATCAGTGGTTGGGGAGCGTGCACTGGCGATCCATCACATCGGCTCGACTAGCGTTCCGAACCTGTGTGCGAAGGACATCATCGATATCCAGGTAACGGTTCGTTCCTTGGATCCTGCTATCTTGGACGATCTGCTCACAGCCGGATACGTTCGGCCCAGACTTGCAGAAGATCACTGCCCACCTGGCATGACTTTGCCAGATGAAGAATTGGCGAAGATGATTGCCGGCGTACCCGATCGGCGCATTCACATCCACATTCGGGTCGAGGGCAGGTTCAACCAGCGGTACCCCCTGCTATGCCGCGACTATCTGCGCACCCACAACTCCGCCGCAGACGCCTACGGCCGGGTGAAGGAGCAGTTAGCCCGGTACTTCCCCGAGGACGTTGAAGCCTACTACGACGTTAAAGACCCCGTCTTCGACATCATCCATGGCCGGCGCCCGAGACTGGGCAGCACAGACCGGCTGGGTTGTGCCAGGCTCGGATGCCTGACGTGGCCACGTGGTGAAAATGGGCCCTCTGACCTGATTCTTTTTTTGTCACGGTTTTTGTAACGGGCGTTTGCTTGAATGTTCCTAACATCAACGGTCGGCATGTTGGCGCCGGCTCATTTGTTTGGAGCCCTCTGGGCTAAAGGAGAGAAATGTCATTACGCAAATATCGATCTAGGACGATCGCTGTTCTTCGCCTAACGCCGATTTGTGCCGGTGTCCTTCTTGCCGGCTGTGGAGGTTCTGGAGGCATGTCAGGACCTTCCGCTGCGCCTACCCAATCCACACATGCTGGAAGCGCCACTGCCACTTTTTCCGGAACGCCCCACCCGGAAGTAATCGCTTCCAATGGCCCAGTAAGCACTTTCAGTCAGGCCGGAGCCTCGTTCTCAAGCTTCATCGTCAACCCAACTCCCAACCTTGACGCCACTAGCCTGCTTTTTACACGCGATATGCCTGGGCAAGGCTTTCAGGTCTTTACCGCTCCTGCGAACGGTTCGACACCGCCCGTCGAGTTAATGCACAACATAGTCAGTGGGTATTCATCCATTTCAAAAGGGGGAGTGATCGCGTTCTTGACGCAAGTCAGCGGGCAATTTCAAATCCAGACGATGCTTCCAGATGGGTCGTACCCCCATGTCGTCCTCAACAACGTTTCCGCTGTTCCCTCGATATCGCCGAATGGCCAAACCATCGTCTATTTGAACATAGCGGACAGCAATCTGTATTCCATTCCAGCATCGGGTGGAACACCCAAGCAGATCTACTCCGGAGGAAACGCTGCCGCTAACGGCGTCAGTTGGTCGCCGAATGGACAACAGATTGCGTTCACGGCATTGGTTGGAGGTTATGACATCGTTTACACGATGGCGGCAACTGGCGGAACCGCCACCAATGTTCTTCCTTCAGCTTTCAGCGCACAGGGGAACGCGGTTGTCGACTCTTGGTCTCCTGACGGCAATACTTTGGCATGCACCTGGACCCCAAATAGCTCAACGACTAGCGACTTGTTTCTCATTTCGCTGAACGATAACACTGCCGCCATCCTGACTCCGACAGGCCTCAGCGATTCGATGCCGTCTGTTTCACCAGACAACCGGAAGTTGGCGTTCTATCGGACCAGTGCAGGCGGCGCAACGCCAGGCATCTATGAATCGGACTTCGACGGAGGGAACCCTCAGCTAGTCATAACTGACCCTCCGAGTAACGGCATCACGGGACCGGTCGTGTCTATTAATTGGTCGTTCTTCCAGCCGGCTGTGTCGTATATAGGCGCCGGAGGCTTGTTAACGACATCAAACGTCTCGGGATTCCTCATGTCAGAAAAAGGAGATCAATTCGCTAGTCTGCTGACGATGACGGCAACCACACCGAGCACAGCGAAGATCGTTCAGACCGGAACGACAACGCCGGGAAGCCCCCAGCTATATATGTTGAGCGCGGATGCGATTACGAACATTTCCTTCACGAACGTTTACATCGGCGGTCACACTTCATTCCCGCTGACCTCGACAACAACTGCGACCGTTTCGGTTGATTCCACCACCGGTTACGTGGATTTTGTCGCACCCGGCAAATTCCAGAAGCAGTCTGCCGGCTCGCGTTCCGAGATTACTGGGCAATTCACAGCGATCTACGATAAGACCGGCAAGAACCTGGCCCCGTCCGGAGCTACGACCATCCAGGTCGATAGCACCACTGGAAAGCTCATTTCGTTCCGATAGAGTCCCCGAGGCTGGGCCGCCATCAGAGGCGCCCAGCCGACGCCGCAAGTTGCTAAACTGATGCGTGCGCTTCGAATGGGATGACGGCAAAGCCACGGCTAATGTGCGCAAACATCGGGTCGCCTTCCAAGAAGCCTCGACGATCTTTATTGACCCTTTCTTTCTTGTATTTGCCGATCCAGATCACTCGGAGGATGAGGAACGGTTTATCATCGTCGGCGAATCAACGGAACGTCGGCTACTTGTCGTATCCTACATAGAGAGTGGCGAACTCGTCAGATTGATTAGGGCGCGAATGGCAACCCACTCGGAACGCGAATCTTATGAAAAAGACATCTGAAATGGATCAGTTTCGATCCGAATACGATTTGAGTTCGCTTCGCATTGTAAAGCGTGGGCCGGCACGGCAACCCGGAGCCAAAACGATCGTTCTTGCTCACGACGTGGCATCGGTATTTCCTACGTCCGAAGCCGGCAATAATGCCCTGAGGACGTTAATCAAGTCGCGGGAATCAGGCACGTAGCCTTAAATTGAAAGTTGGAGCGGGTGACGAGATTCGAACTCGCAACCTTAACCTTGGGAAGGTCCTGCCCTACCATTGGGCCACACCCGCTCGCGTGGGTATTTGGAGCGGGTGGCGGGAATCGAACCCGCATGGCCAGCTTGGAAGGCTGGAACTTTACCACTAAGCTACACCCGCGCTATGGGCTGTTATTATACCAAGCACGTAATGCAGTCGCGGCGGTCGGTAGTGGGTCCGTTTGAAAGGGGCCGCAAGAAGATTGCGGGTACGGGGGCCAGTGCCATTCTGCTTGGTCGGCCGTCAGGAGCCATGGCGATTTCCTTTCCGGATGTTGTTGAAGCGGCTGATAAGAAACTGACCTGCAATCAGTGCTGCTCCCAGACATGTGATGCCTATGCCGACGAAAATAGCAATCTCGCAAGAATGTTCATACTTGTACCATGGCTTTATTTGTCCCATGCCTATGCCGACTCCAAGTGCAAAGGACCCTAGAGTAAGCGCTATTCCGATCAGGAAAACCCCACCCGGGATCTGCGATATTCTCGGAAGAGGGTTCTCGTTGTCCACAGTTGGAGGTCTGCGCATCCTATTGTCAGTATAGGGGCTGTCTGAGGAGCGGGTGCTCAATACTAATGCCATCCGGTTTTTTGCTGATCGCCGATTGGTTGCTCGGCCAAAGGCTCAACATCCCAGAAGCAAATTCTTCGCCCCCTGTCGAGGACAAGACATTTGGCTTTCACCTCCGTGGGCTTCATCCTCCGCTTCGCCTCGGCGAACGTGGCGCCCACGGCTATCCTCTTTTCGCCCTCAGGGGCTGACATGGCGGCTCGGGCGCCAAAAGCTGGGTGCACTAGATGTAGTCCCCCCTGGGCGCCGGTCTCAGTGGCTACAATCGGAACGAACGAGCACCTGCCTCTTGTAGCAGATGACTTAGCCAATTAGCCGGACTCGGCGGAAGCGGGCAGCGTCGCCACGGAGACGACGACTACAGGGGCTGCTGGTGATCGAAGATGTGCCCTTACCTGGACTCGGCTCGAACGGGCTAGTTGTAGCCGTGGCCCAAACAATAACCCCTCACAAACCCGATGCACTGGGCGACCTCTACAAGTGACGCGTCCATGTTGTACTCGTATTCAACCGACACGCTGCCTCGGAATCCCTCGCGATGGAGTTCGTCGAGGATGGCTTTGACGTCGGAGACTCCGGTGCCGAAGGGGACGTCGTGGCCTTCGGGGGAGAACTCGTTCAGGTCCTTGAGGTGGCAGGCGACAACTCGGCCGTGGAGAGCTCGGAGGGCATCGATGGGTTTGACGCCCGATCGGACCCAGTGGCCGGTGTCGGCGCAGGAGCCGATGCGTTTGTCGTGGTTCTTGACGAGCTCAAAGACGTAGTTCGGGTCCCACATCCGGTAACTGGGGTTGGCTTGCTTGGGGTGGTCGTGGAAGCCGACTCTGATGTTGAACTCCTCCACCATTTTGTCCATCGTGTCGATGGCGTCCGTCGACTCGGTGTTCAGAATTCCGATGCCGAGCGACTTGGCCCATGCGAAGAGCTTTCTGGCTTTGCTTTCATCTTTGTCGATGCCGGTGACACCGTAGGCGGTGACGTTGACGCCGAACTTCTTGAGCTGGCGCTGGAGGGCATCTTTTGCTGCTTGTCCCATGTCGGGCCCGACTCCAACACCGGGGAATTCGGGGCCGAGTTGCTGGCCTGGAAAGAGTTCGATGTCTTTCGCGCCGGCTGCCGCCGTTTTCTCGATCGCCTCCATTACATTGAAGCGGCTGAAGGTCCATGCTTGGACGCCGACCAGCATTCCACCCGTCCGGCGGGCGGTGTCGATTTGTGCGTTCACGAATGTCGAGGAAAGGGCGAGGGCGAGAAGCGGAGCCAAGAAGCAAGTGTAGCCACGATGCATGCCGTCATTCTAACTTGATCTGACGGTCGTTTACTTAGTTGTAGTCATTAGCGGAACCCGTAGCCGTCGTCTCCGTGGCGACGCAACCTGCTTTCGGCGATTTTGCGCTTTTGAGGTTGCCGCTTGCTTCCTCAAGTTTGTGGCCAGACCAACGCGGGCACATCGCCACGGAGACGACGGCTACGGGGTTTTTGGTAACTCGGAACAACCCATTTCTTCAAATGGATGACTTCTACTTGCTGTATTCGTAAGACCCTGGCGAGGCGATGTAGTCGACCTCGGTCTCGATGAAATCGGCGTGGGTGATGAGGTCGGGGTGGGTGAAGATATTCTCGGTGCCCTTCGGGAATTTCAATGGGTTGGTTGGCCACCAGGAGACGAAGTGGACCATGGCGATCATGGGGCGGGGGTTTTGGGTTTTGTTGGGCATACCGGCGTGCCACATTCGGATGTCGCGCAAGACAACGCTTCCAAGCTTTACGGTGGGTTGGACTGGGGGCGAGATCGCACGCTGGGCTTCGAGCGCCGCTTCGCTAACCGTGATGTCGCCCGACTGCATGATCACGCTGGTATCGGTGTGGGTTCCCGGCCACATTTCGGTTACGCCGTTTTCTTCGCTCATTGCCACGAGGGGGACGTTGACGACGACCGCGTACGGCGGGTGGGCGACCTTCAAGTTCGGCCAAAGCTGGCCGGAGTCGGCATGCACCGGCTGGCGGTGTGGGCTCGGCAGGGCGGTGTTTCCACTGTAATAGGCATTCTTCAACCCAGGGCCGAGGATCCCCTTCGTCACCGCAATCACGGCGTCGTTCACGAGAACATCTCGGAAGAGATAGGGTGGAAACGGGGGCGGGTCTTGCTGCAGATTGCCGGGATTCCAGTTGAAGGGCTTATCCTCGCGGTTCAGAATTAGCTGGATATCGGCCAGGCAACGCTCGCGAAGGACGGCAAGGTGATCCGGGTCGACGGCGTCTTCCAGGACGACGATTCCGTCGTTGCGGAGGGCTTCGATGGCTAAATACAAGTCACTGGAATCGAGAAGGGTCGGGGCTTTGAAGGTGAGGATCGGCATTGATGGACCTTGAATACTTGAAAGAAATCTGCCAGATAACTCGCAGAGTATAGGCTTTACAGTTACCGCCTCCAAGGACCTCGGGAGTTTATCAGCCCGCAAATCAGTTAAATGTTGATGTGAAAAGGCGGTCCGTGTTGGAGGCCATTCAAGGGGCGATGGTTTTTGTCATCGTTGTGGTCGCCATCGGACTGGCGATAAGCAAAGCGTTTCGTGGTACCCCGCTTTTCGAGTCAGTGCTTGCAGCCATCGTAATCGTGACGATCGTGGCGTGGTTGGTTGCGGTTCAACGCGAGGACATCGATTTGGGCGAACCGCCCGACGACTAGCTATCCCTTGATTGCGTTAGATTTCGTTTTTGATTGCAAACTCCGGTTCGCGTTTCGAATCTTGTTGAGCTTCCGGATAGAAATTACAAGATCGACGACGACGGCGATCGCTAGGATTGCCAGGAGGGAATAGCTAAGCCATTGTGGAAGGTTATGTTCTGCAAACCACACCCACGCCCAGAACGCCAATAGCGGCCACCATGTTCTTAGCCGCGCTCCGACGCTTTTCATGCTGACAATTATATAGAAATAGTGCGAGGTGGTTGCGTCGCCACGGAGACGACGGGGTTGGTTGGCAACCGGTAGCTGGGGGCTTTTACATTAATCTGCTTTGACGCCATCCGTATTGCAGATTGCTCCTTCGCTTCGCTACGGCGGACGAGGGCACCGAGAAGACACAATAAGAGCATGCGTTGTAGCCCCTGGCTCTTGCCTGCCTTTGTTGGCGGGTCTTTAATCGTCGCGCAAGTGAATGCGGTTCCGGTTGGTCAATCCGATACGAAGAATCGAAAGGCACCCAATGAGCAGGCAAAAAGCCTGGACCCCAATGCCAATGAAACCAAGGCTCATCGCGATGCCAGGATGAAGTGGTGGCGAGAAGCGCGCTTTGGAATGTTCATTCATTGGGGGCTCTACGCTGTTCCGGAGGGAACATGGAATGGAGCGCGGACCCCAAGCATCGGCGAGTGGATCATGCATGACCTGAAGATTCCGGTCGCCGACTATGCGGCTTTGACCCATCAGTTCGATCCCGTTCAATTCAATGCCAACAAGTGGGTGAGCATCGCCAAGGCAGCGGGAATGAAGTACATCGTCATGACCGCCAAGCATCACGAAGGATTCGCGATGTTTCACTCTTTGACCGATCCATTCAACATCTATGACGCGACGCCGTTCAAGCGCGACCCGATCATGGAGATGTCCGAAGCCTGCAAGAAGCAGGGGTTAAAGTTCGGTGTCTACTACTCCCAGGCGCAAGATTGGCATCACGCGGGTGGAGCGGCATATGGCGGACATTGGGATCCGGCAGCGCAAGACGGCGATCTGCACGAGTACGTAAAGAAGGTGGCAGCTCCGCAGGTCAAGGAACTGTTGACTCGGTATAAGCCGGCTGTCCTCTGGTGGGATACGTCGGTTGAGATGTCGCCCGAAGACATTCGGGAGTTGACGGAGGCGTTCGGCGCCGATCCCGGATTGATCGCCAACAATCGCCTCGGCAACGGGATCCCCGGCGACACTGAGACCCCCGAGCAGTACGTTCCTGCCACCGGCTATCCCGGGAAGGACTGGGAAACATGCATGACGATGAACGACACTTGGGGCTATAAGTCGTTCGACACAAACTTCAAATCCACGGAGTTGTTGCTTCACAACCTGATCGACATCGCGTCAAAGGGGGGCAACTACCTTTTGAATGTGGGGCCGGAACCGACAGGAATTATTCCGGCGCCGGAGGTTCAGCGGCTCGCTTCCATGGGCGAATGGCTGACCAAGAATGGAGAAAGCATTTATGGTTCGAGCGCGAGCCCTTACAAGCGACTGCTATTTGACGGCCGGTGCACGGTTAAGGAGAACAAGCTCTTCTTGAACGTGTTCACCTGGCCAACATCCGGATTGGTATTGTCGGGTTTGAAGACGCAGGTCAAAGGCGCCCGAGTTTTGGCGACCGGCCGTAAGCTCAAAGTGAAGCGGGTTTCAGAAGGCACATGGAGCATCGAGAAGCCGGCGAAGTTGGATCCGATTTCGACGGCAGTTGAATTGGTTTTAGCGGGCAGACCTGTGGTCGTGGAGCCTGACTTTGCGGTCGACGCCCAGCCGAACGGTGGGTTTAGGCTCAACGCCCAGGATGCAAAGTTGAATGGGGCAACGATCCAATTGCAGGGTGGCCGAGATGCCAACATCGGATATTGGACCGATGCCTCCGACACCGTCGAGTGGAAGATCCGCGTCAAGAAGGCAGCCGATTTCGGCGTCAGCGTCGAAGCTTCCTGCCAGCCCGGCAGCGAAGGGAGCTCCTATGACATCGACATCGATGGATCGCCAAGCGGAGTTTCAGGCGGAGTACCGAAGACGGCATCATGGCGCGATTTCAAGTCTGTAGTCCTCCCGGGAACGATCAAATTGACGCCGGGGACGCATGTGATCAAAATCGTCCCGAAGTCCAAGCCAGCATTAGCTGTCATGAACCTCCGGCGGTTGATTTTGACCCCTGGGTAGCTACTCGCCGTAAGGGACCCAGGTGTTTTTCACCTGGGTGGCGTGGTAGAAGATTGCGGCTACCGACTGAGGTCCGGTAGTTGTCCAGGTTTGGTTTAGATTCGTTATCGACATCCGTTCAACCTCGGCAGCAAGATCGGGGGCGAAGCACCAGATAGCGTCTACGTCTTCGTGCTCGGCGAGGGTTGCGACAACTTCCTTTCGCAGGCCGGTTACGATGTTGAAGATGCCGGCAGGGATGTCGGAGGTTTCAAGGATTCGGTAGACCTCGACGGCGGGGATTGGGTTCTTTTCGGAGGGGATCACCACGACGGCATTGCCCATCGCGATGGCGCCGCAGGCTAATTCGAGGAACTCGACAAGGGGTCGGTCGTCCGAACATACGATTCCGATCACGCCGACCGGCTCATTTGTCGTATAGCAAAGAGCTTTCAATGGCACCGAGTGGGCAGCGCCGTCGAATTTGTCGCAGCGTGACGCAATCGAAAACACTGCGTGAACGGCTTCGTCGTCTCCAAGAGCCTGCACGTTCTCGGCGAGATAGAACATCACCTGAGCACGCCCATGGCTGCTGTTTGCCGCCCAACCGACTTGGGCGCCCCGTGCTGCCTCGACCGCATTGCGGATGTCCTTCCGGTTTCCGCGACCAACTTCGACACCGTCGATTGTCAAGCTGTATCCGGAATCGGGTCGGGCTTGTTTGCCGGCGATGTAGAGTTTGTGGGTGGGGGGGATCGGCGCTAAAGCGTTCGGCGTTCGGCGTTCGGCGTTCGGGGATGCGGACAATTTGTTAGCGTCTTCACCTGATCCACCAAGCGCCGAGCGCCGAGCGCCGAGCGCCTCTCTGACGTACTCCGCCAGCCCTTCCCTCCCCCCTTCCCGGCCATATCCGCTTTCTCGGTAGCCGCCGAAGCCGGAGGAGGCGTCGAAGAGGTTGGTACTGTTGACCCAAATGGTGCCGGCTTTCAGCTTGGAGGCGATGTCGTGGGCAAGGTTCACGTTTTCGGTCCAGACGCTGGCGGCAAGACCGTACGGGGTGTTATTTGCAAGGTCGACAGCTTCTTTGGGGGTCCGGAAGGTCATTCCTACTAGGACCGGGCCGAAGATTTCGACTTGGGCTACGGTTGAGGCTGGGCTCACATTGGAGAGCAGGGTTGGCGGATAAAACCAGCCTTCCGTCGGACAGGCGCAGGGCGACTGATAGATTTCAGCCCCTTCCTCAACTCCCTTCTTCACGAGGCAGGCGATCCGCTCAAGCTGAACCGGAGCGATTATCGCGCCCATATCGATGGCTTTGTCAAGCGGGTCGCCGACGCGAAGCCTTTCCATTCGGGATCTGATCTTTTTGTAAACTCGTTCGGAAACGCTCTCTTGGACCAAGAGCCGGGAACCCGCGCAGCAGACTTGACCCTGGTTGAACCAGATGGCGTCAACCAACCCCTCCACCGCGCTGTCGAGGTCCGAGTCCTCGAACACGATAAAGGGCGATTTACCGCCAAGCTCTAAGGAAAGCTTCTTGCCGGTCCCGGCCGTCGCACTCCGGATAATCCGGCCAACCTCAGTCGAGCCGGTGAAGGCAATCTTGTCGATACCGTCGTGTTCGACGATCAGCTTTCCCGTTTCTCCGTCGCCAGTCACGATATTGACGACTCCACCCGGAACGCCTGCGCGAACGCAGATCTCCGCAAAGAGAAGGGCGGTCAAAGACGTGTACTCAGCCGGCTTCAAAACGACCGTATTACCCATTGCGATGGCAGGCGCGATTTTCCAGGCGAGCATCAACAAGGGGAAATTCCAGGGAATGATTTGTCCGCAAACGCCCAAAGGTTCGCATCCTGGCAGTTCGTCCGCCATCGACTCGGCCCAGCCGGCGTGGTGGTAGAAGTGTCGGACGACAAGGGGAATGTCGAGATCACGGGTTTCGCGGATTGGTTTGCCGTTATCGAGCGTTTCCAATACTGCAAATAGCCTGGAGTGCTTTTGGATCTGGCGGGCGATCGAGTAAAGACACTTCGCCCGTTCGTATCCGCCGATGGACCACCATTTCGGTTGGGCCCATCGTGCAGCGGAAACTGCGTCATCGACGTCGGCCACACTACCTTGAGCAATGGAAGCCAATACCTTTGCATTGAAGGGACAGAGCGAGTCAAAGTATTGGTCGTCTCTCGGTGGAGCAACCCCGCCATTGATGAAATGCCCGAACTTCCGGCCGTTCTCGTCAAGCCATTGAAAGGCAACCTCAGGCCCCTCTGGCGCCGGGCCCCAGTTCATCTGCTCGTAAATCTCAGTTACTGACATATATCTATGGCATCGGATGCCGGTTGTAGGCAGAGTAGTGGCCGGTGACGCCGTGTTCGAGTTGCCGCTCAATATCGGAAAGGAGGCTGCTGGCGCCGATCCGGAAAAGGCTTGGGGTTAACCAGGAATCACCCAGTTCCTCTTTCATCAGACTCAGCCAATCAAGTGATTGCTTCGCGGTGCGGATTCCGCCCGCCGGTTTGTAGCCGACTTTAAATCCGGTTTGCTCTTCGTACTCGCGAATCTGTCGAGTCATCACCAAGCCGACGGGAAGGGTCGCGTTCACGGTCTCTTTGCCGGTAGAGGTCTTGATAAAATCAGCGCCGGCCATCATCGCGATTGCACTTGCTTTGCCCACGTTGGTAAGGGTTCCCAATTCGCCGGTGGCAAGAATTGTCTTCAAGTGGGCTTCGCCGCAGGCCTCTCGAAAGGCAGCAACCTCATCGTAAAGGGCGCGCCAGTTGTGAGTCAAGACGTGGGCTCTTGTGATAACGATGTCGATTTCGTTGGCGCCGGCCGCGACACTGGCTTTAATTTCCTCGATCCGCTGGGGCATCGGGTTCAGGCCATGAGGAAATCCGGCGGCAACTGCGGCGACAGGAATATTGGTTCCATCCAAACAGCCCACTGCCGTCGAAACCATGGCGTGATACACGCATACCGCCCCTACTTTGAGATCGATGTTTTGAGCCCCAATCGCCTCGAGTAAGTCGTCGCGTACCGGGCGGAGCGCCTTGGCGCAAAGCCTTTCCACGTTGCTCGGAGTATCGTCGCCGCCCAGGGTCGTCAGATCGATGCAGGAAATCGCGCGCAGGAGCCACGCAAGCTGGTACTTTTTCTTTACAGTGCGGCGTGTCGGAATGGTTGCCGCACGGCGCTCGACGGCGCTTCGATTGACCCGAATCGACTCGACCCAATCCAAATCGAGGGGAATCCCAGGATTCCGCTGGATATTGGACATAAGCCCGTGAAGGTCCTGGACCGACATGAACCCATTTTAGCGTGAATGGAATCGGATTGCGCATCGTCGTATACTGCGGAGCAATCATGATGAAGCACTCGAAGCTGCTGCTTTTCGGTCTTGCGCTGGCAATCGCCGGATGTGAAAAAGAGACTGCACCCCCTACGCCGACCCCAACTACCAGCGCTGGAGGCGGTGGTCTCAAGATAGTTTTCATTCCCAAGGACACAGGAAACGTCTATTTCAAGGATGTCATCCGAGGGTTTGAGGACGCCAGCAAGGAGATCGGAGCCGAATTCACGACCATCGGTCCAGCCGTTGCAGACGCTACTTCGCAGATCAGCTATATCAAAGAGCAGGTCCAGCGAGGCGTCGATGTGATCGCGATCGCTGCGAACAGCCCGGACGCCCTCAACCAGGCGTTGGATGAGGCAAAAGCGAAGGGAATCACGGTTATTACGGTTGACGCCGATGTCGCCGGCAACGAATCTCACCGGGACGTGGCAGTATTACAGACTGACTTCACTAAGGTCGGCCCCAGTCAGGTCGAGTTGCTCGGCTCGCTCATCGGATATGAGGGAGACTTCGCGATCCTCAGCGCAACCACCGATGCTCCCAATCAGAACGCTTGGATCGCGACGATGAAGGAGACGCTCAAGCAGCCCAAGTACGCGAAAATGAAGCTAGTCGACATCGTATATGGCAACGACGAATCGCAGAAGAGCACCACTGTTTGCGAGGCGTTACTTTCTAAATATCCGAACCTCAGGGGCATTATCTCCCCGACAAGCGTGGGATTGGCTTCCGCCGCCCAAACGCTTTACCTGTCCGGTGAATATCCAGGTGGACCAAAGGTGAAGGGCAAAGGGATCGAACTCACCGGGTTGAGCACCCCGAATCTGCTCAAAAATTTCGTCCAGAACGGAACCGTTAAGTCGTTCCAGCTCTGGTTGCCTCGCGACATGGGATACATCGCTACCTATCTCGCCCAGCAGATCCACAGTGGCAAGCTTAAGCCGGCCGAGGGTGTTACATTTGAGGCAGGAAAACTAGGGAAGCGGACAATCGGAAAGATGAATGTGGTCGCGGCGGGAGAATTGTTGACGTTTGATAAGTCGAACATCGGCAAGTACGATTTCTAAGTCGAGAGACGTTTAAGTGATGAGTTGTGAGTGGCGAGTCTGGGGGCTTATTGCGCAGCCGAATTAAGCGGCTCTTTAGCTATCTTGGCTTTGTCTTCCTTGCCTGCGGCTTTGGTGGGTTCTTCTTGGTGGCTCGGATGTTCCGCGAGGACGCAGACCGGCTTCCATCGGATCTCGATCAGGCGCAGAAACTCGGCCTTCCTTCCTCGATCGAAGAACTCCGGAGGAAGGACGGGCAGGTCCCAGATTCGCAAAATGGAGCGCTTTTATTCGCCAAGGCGATGAAGGAGTTTGAAAAGCTACCTCCAAATCTCAACCAGCATCTTTGGGTCCGACGGGACTCGCCTGCCGCCGAACAGCAAGAGGCGGCACAAGCTCTCGCCCGTTTTCAGCCGACGATGCGCATCCTAGAGAAGGCAGCGAAGTATCCCTTCATCCGGTTTAGTGCCGACCCCCCGTTTATACAGACGCCGAATGCATCCGCGCCCCAGACGTTCAACTTCGAATACGCATTTGGGCAAATGTCTTTGTTCATTGGCAATCAATGCCGAATGGATTTACGGCTGGGAAATTATCCTGACGCACTTCGAAACACTGAGACTCTTCTCCTCTTGACGGAACGACTGGCGGGCTCATCGACCTCGATCGGCTGGTGGAGCATCGTCGGCGGCTTTCGGACCGCCATGGGTGGGTTATGGCGAATCATGCTGGCCCGCCCCAACGACAGCGCAGTCCTGGACCAACTGGACCGGCTGATCCACTCAGTAGAACTTCCAGACCTCTATCGAATGATGGCGGTCGATTTTGCAATGGGTAGAGATGCGATTTCCAGAATTAAGAGCCTCGAGGAGCTCGGTCTGGACCGAAATATCCCTCGGCCGATGAGCAAAACACTGGACGAACTCTATCAGACTCCTGGCGTCAAGCAGGCTTTCGAGGCGAAGTATGTGCACTGGTACGTGAGGCTATTTCAATCGTTACCTGGCAATCACGAAGACTGGCCGGGCATTCACGACGCGATTAAAATGGTCAACAAGGAGATTGCGCGCGATCCAAGCGCCGATATGGCGGTGACTCGTGCGCTGGGAGTCGGTAACCCGATCAATCCGCTGGTCATGGGGATGATGCAAGTGGAACACCATATTCTCATTGAGGCAATCGCGGCCCTACAGAAGCACATAAAGACAGGGGCGTATCCGCTTGCGTTGCCAATCGAAGGCCCAGTCTCTATCGACCCGTTCTGGGGCAAACCCCTCCATTTCCAGCTCACACGAGGGGGCTTCACGATTTGGAGCAAGGGTAGAAATTTCGGCAATGACAATCCGTTCGGCATGAAAAATGGAAGCACGTTTAGATTCCGTGAAAGGCGGGAACCTGTCAGAATGGGGAACGCGTACTAGTCGGAGTCACGAGGGTTCTTGCGCTATGCTCTTCACCGCGATCAAAGATAGGACGGCAACGATCGGTGATCGAGCTCGATTGTTCGAGAGCTTGATCCAAGACTCCTACAAGCAGGCTTACGGTCTTGCATACCGTCTCACCGGGAATGTCGCAGAAGCAGAGGACCTCGTTCAAGAATCGTTCGTACGCGCATACCGGTTCTTCCATCGGTACGACGAAACCCTGCCATTCACAAGCTGGCTGTATCGGATCATGACCAACGCGCACATCGATATGGTGCGACGCAGGGGAAGGATTAAAACAACCAGTCTCGAAGCTTCCGGTACAGACGGAGCTACGACTTGGGATCTGCCGGACATAGATGCCTCTCCCGATCGTCATATGTTGCTCAACGCGCTTGACGAACCGGTGCAAAAGGCATTAACCTCAATGACGGCTGAATTCCGAACGGCGGTGTTGCTGGCGGACGTAGAAGGGCTAGCGTATGAAGAGGTTGCTGAAATCATGAGAACCTCGGTTGGAACAGTTCGATCACGCATTCATCGTGGTAGGAAACAGATTCGCAACTATCTTCTCAAGCACGCACCTCAAACCTACAGGAGTTTTTGCGATGAATTGTAAATCGGTACAGAGCCGCTTATCGGCGTATCTTGATCGCGAACTCGGCGGCGATGAGCTGCTCCAAATGCGGGCGCACATGTCTTTGTGTCGCGAGTGCCGTTGCGAAGCGGAAGGCCTTCGAGCCCTCAAGTCCCTGTTAGGCGGCATTGAGTGCCCAGAGCCCCCCGCGGATCTTCCCCAGCGATTGACGGCTACGGTTCTTCGCGAAAGGTGCGAAAGACCGGCGAGGACGATTCGAATTTCAGCTTTGATGTTTGCGGGCGTAACCGCTTGCTCGATGCTTGCGACGCTTCTGGTCCTCAACATGGGCTTAGGCAGCCACTCTGAACAAACAGCAGGGCGGGGCGGCAGCCAATCCAACGTGCTTGAGGATAGGCCTTTCGGCGGCGACTTCGGCAGCGGGCCGATCCTGTCAACCGCGAATTTTGGCCCAAGATAACCTGTGCCTGCACGCTTGGCGAATCCAGCCATTTGCAGGATAATCAGGTGAGGTTTTCTTATTCCTGAGAAATCGAATACCCGAGGAACTGTGGGCCTCATCTCAGGCGTTAGCAGGAATTAGTGAGTCTGAAAAGACCCACTCCTAAAAAAGACATTAAGAGAAAGGAAACATGAATCGACAAACCAAATCACCCAAAAGCGTCTATGTGACCCTTGGAGTCGGCTTTGCCTTGGGCGCCCTCTGTATGGTGGGCCTTCCAAAGGCGTTGAGCACAGGAATCTCCTCGGCTTTCGCAGACACTCACCTTCCCGGCTTCCAACAGCGCACGATCAGTTCGCCAAGCACCGAGAGTTTGGCCGAAGTTAGAAACCTCGACAGCTTCTACACGAACCTCGCCGGATTTGTTGGTCCGGCGGTTGTAGATATCCAGTCGAGCAACGGCCGCCAAATGACCGAAGACGGCCAGCGGATGCCGACAATGGGCGGCGAAGGCTCCGGCTTTATTCTTCGTCCAGACGGCTATATCGTCACGAACGACCACGTCGTTGGCGGATTTGACAACGTCAAGGTCATTCTCAAAGATGGCCGTGAGTTCACCGGCAAAGTCACTCGGGCTCATGACAGCGATATCGCGATCGTCAAGATTGACGCGAAAAACCTGCCCACCTTGGCGTTCGGCGACAGCGACAAGCTGAAGCCTGGCCAGATGGCGATGGCAATCGGCTCACCGTTCGCGTTCCAGCAGTCGGTAACCTTCGGGCACATCAGTGCGCTCGGAAGAGATCGGACAATGATCGAGGGCCGGTACTACCCGGATATGATCCAGACCGATACTGCCATCAACATGGGTAATTCCGGCGGCCCGTTAACTAACATCGACGGTCAGGTTATCGGCCTGAACACGGCGATCTACAGCCCATCAGGCGCAAGCGCCGGCATCGGCTTTGCGATTCCTAGCAACCAAGTTCGACTTATTGTCGACAAGCTCATCGAAGGCGGCAAGATCACTCGCAGTCAGATCGGTCTCATTCCTGAGAATCTGTCCGACTATCAGAAGGAGCAGAGGCACTTGAGCGGAGGCGCACTCGTGCAGGACGCCCCTGAGGGTCAACCAGCAGGTATGGCCGGAATCAAGAAGGGCGATGTGGTTGTTCAAATCGGTCACACAAAGATCAACTCGCAGATCGACCTACGCAATTCGATGCTGGAATACGCGCCCGGCTCGACGGTCGAAGTCGAAGTCATCCGTGACGGCGCGCACAAGACGTTTAAAGTTAAGCTGCAAGAGCATAAGGAGCTGACGGCTGAAGAGATGCAGCCACAGGCCGGACGGCAGGGTCAGCCGAGATTCAACATGCCGAAGGGGTTCGACGGCCCTGAGGATTTCTTCAAGGACTTCCCTGGCCTTAAGGTCCCCGGCTTCGGCGATCAGCAGCCGCGAACCAGAACTGCACCCAGCAACCCGACTGGCAAGCCGAAACTCGGAGTTGGCGTCGGCAACTTGACAGACGATCTGCGAAAGCAGTTCTCCATCCCCGACAACGCGAAAGGCGCGGTCGTTGGGGAAGTCACACCGGGTTCCGTCGCCGAATCGATCGGAATTCAAATGGGCGACGTGATCCAATCGCTTGGAAGCAAGCAAATCAACAATGCCCAGGACCTTACCGACGCCATGGCAGGCATTAAGCACGGCGACACTCGCAAGATCCGGTTTTCACGATATGGCAACGGTTCTATCGCGATTAACGAAATGGACGTCACATTCTAAGAGTACGAAATGCATCCCGTATCGATACGGGATGCAAATAATTAAGGCTCTCGCTCAATGAGCGAGAGCCTTAATTATTTACAGGAGGAACGGGTTAGCGCTTGCCGATGAGCGCGCCGGTGATCTCGACTTTAATCGTCGAAGCCTCGAAGCCATGCTCTGCGGCCTGCTTGTCGATCGCATCTGCTACGACCTGTGGAAGCTTGAGCTCCATTACGTCGCCGGTCTGCTCATCGACCATTACTTCGGAGCGACGACCTGTGCAATCGGCCATTCTGCAGGGGAAATATCCGTCGACAACACCGATGTGGTGGATTAGACCAACTTCCTGGAGGGTCGAAAGGATGCGGTAAACGCTCACCACATCGATCTTTCCACCGCCTGAAATGATCTTCTCGTGAATCGCATATGCGCTCAATGCACGGCTGGTGTCGGCAAGAGCCCGAATCACCTGGACACGTGGCATGGTAATGCGATAGCCGGCATTACGCAACTCCTTGAGCGAATGCTCTTCGTAAATCTTGGCGCCAGTCATGGCGGTTGGGCTGTGGACAATGTGCTCTCGTGATCGTCTTTCTTTCATGGTTATATTATGTAGGACGCTGTATTACGACGTTTGACCTCATTTTCTTGACAATTTGTCAAACTTGTCGAAAATCGCTGATCCGTTCCTCCATTAAACCCATTTGATGGCTTAAACAACTAGAGGTTCCATAACTTCGAAAAAATCAGGTTCCCTTGAACCTAGGCTATATGATATGATGAGGCCGAACAGTCCGGAAGGCTCGTCCTGCAAACCGGCTGATGGAGGGAAAATGCAGTTTTATAATTTAAAAACCCGCTCGCACGTTGAGATTCCGGAAGCAGACGTTAAGAAAATGAAGATGACCCGGAAGACCAAGTCGGGAGAGCAGGTGCGATACGCTCTAACAGCCACCTTCGAGGGCAGCAAGCTGTTCAAGTTCGTGAACGAAGCAACTTACAAATCTTCGACCGCGAAAGAGGTGTAGAAATTTTTTTGAAAGTGATGGGCACGGTTGGGGCAAACGTCCCATCCGTGCTTTTTTGTGTACGACCGGTAAACTGCCAAGTCGCATGACTATCGAAAAGCAGTTAGCCATATTGCGGCGCGGCACGAGCGAGATCATTAGCGAAGGGGATCTCAAGAAGAAGCTTGAGAAAGGAACCCCACTTCGCGTAAAGCTCGGCGTCGACCCCACAGCAAAGCACGTGACTCTCGGTTGGGCGGTCGTGCTCAGGAAACTCAGAGATTTCCAACGACTGGGCCACACGGCCTGCCTTATCATCGGCGACTTCACTTCGATGATCGGCGACCCGTCAGGCAAAAGCAAAACGCGTCCTCAGCTCACTCGCGAAGAGATTCAGGCGAACGTGGACGCAGTGATGCAGCAGATCGGGACAATACTTGATCCTCAGAAGACCGAGATCTATTTCAACAAAGATTGGCTTGGCAAGATGACGTTCGAAGATGTCATCCGGCTTTGTTCACGCTACACGGTCGCTCGTATCTTGGAAAGAGACGATTTTTCCAAGCGACTCGCCGAGCACAGACCTATTGCCATGCACGAAATCTTGTACCCCCTGTGCCAGGGAATGGACTCCGTCGAAATTGTAGCGGACGTCGAAATTGGCGGCAACGATCAGAAGTTCAATAATCTTGTCGGAAGAACGCTCATGGAACAGTTCGGGCAAGAACCTCAAGTCGTGGTGCTCTGTCCACTCCTCGTGGGTACCGACGGAGTTGAGAAGATGTCGCAGTCGCTCGGCAACTACATTTCGGTCGTCGATACGCCGAACGACATGTATGGCAAGACCATGTCGATACCGGATAACCTGCTTGAGAACTATTTCGAGTTGGCTACCGACGTCCCCATGGAAGATGTCAAGACTCTTATTGCGGAAACGCCAAACCCAAGAGATGTCAAGCGGCGACTTGCCCGTGAGATAGTGACGCTGTACCACAGCGCGGACGCGGCGCAGGAAGCGGACGATTACTTCATCAACACCTTTAGCAAGCGACAGCAGCCGGTCGAAGCAGAAGAGGCCGTAATCCCCGATTCTGTAGTTGAAAATGGCCAAGTCATGATTGCTGTCCTCATCGCGGCTATTGGCCTCGCAAAGAGCAACAGCGACGCAAGGAGACATATACAGGCGGGAGCAGTGGCCCTGGATTCCGACAAACTAAGCGATCCAATGGCAAAGTTGCCGTTACACGAGCTTGTGGGGAAAACGCTGCGTGTAGGCAAGCATCAGTTCCGAAAACTAATTGAAAAGTGATTCGGCGAATTCGTCCGGCTTGAAATCTTTCAGGTCGTCCACTTTTTCGCCAGTGCCGATCAACTTAATCGGAATCTTGAGCCTGTCGTAAACGCCGATCAGGGCGCCACCTCTCGCGGTTCCGTCGATCTTGGTCAGCACCAGCCCCGTGACTCCAGCGGCCTTTTTGAATTCCTCAGCTTGCCGGATGGCGTTTTGCCCCGTGTTCGCATCGAGCACCAAAAGCACTTCGTCCGGCTTTCGTCCAAGCGCCTTCTCGGTTACGCGAAGAACCTTTCCCAGTTCGGCCATTAGGTTGCCTTTGCTGTGCTGACGACCGGCGGTATCCGCCAACACAAAATTGGCTCCTCGAGCTTTCGCCGCCTGAATCGCGTCAAAAATCACGGCACTTGAATCGGCGCCCGGCTGATTTCTCACGATTTCCGATCCGGTTCGTTGGGCCCAAATCTCGAGTTGCTCAATCGCGGCGGCACGAAATGTATCGCCTGCGGCAAGTACGACTTTGAAGCCGCGTTTCGTGAGCAGCCGCGCGACCTTGGCAATGGTAGTCGTTTTCCCGACCCCGTTAACTCCAACGAATACGAAGACGGTCGGATCTTCGTCGCTGATGTCGAGCCCGGCTGGGCCTTGCTGTCGAAAGCGGTCGGCAATCGCCTTTTGAAGGCGCATTTTCATAGCATGCGGATCGGTGATCTTTTCAACTCGAACTGCCGCCCGGAGCTCAGCAAGAATTTCGGTCGTAGTAGTGACGTTCGTGTCAGCTTGAAGGAGCGCCTCCTCCAATTCGTCATAGAATTCATCGTCGATCACGCCGCGACCAAGCATGCGGTCGACGCGATCCATAAGGCGCTTGAACATACGATCAGAAGGTTAGCACGGCCCTGCTCGAATCTGCCTTCAAGGCCGCTCTCAGCGCCTTTCGCCAACGGCGCCATGCTTTGCTCCGGCGAACACGCCGAGCGATCAGAGGCGGGTGGTTCGGCTTTCTAAAATCCACATGCGTTTGCAGGCGCATTCGCTCCGACTTGGCCAATTCGATCGGCTTCAAACGAGCTTTCTGCCAAACCTCATAGGAGAGCAAAACATGCCAGATGTTCTGGCTTGGATACTGCCGCGCCACCTTCTTCTTCAGTGCCTGTTCTTCGCGGTTCAAGTGGTGCACCTCCTCACCAGACGCGTTACTGAAACGGTTGATCCGCTGGATTCGCGTTAGGTACGTGTGATAGAAGGGGATTTCCAGGATGGTCCCATCGTAAGACCTTGAAACCAGGTAGTTCGTCGAGTCGTGATCGAGATGGCCCTGCTCAAAAGCGCCACAGCACACCCTGTCGGGAGCGACTTCCTCAATCATCCGGCGAAAGCGAGGAAGAAGCCCTGGAATCTCATCGCATACTGAACCATCTGTCGCCCCGAAAAAGAAAAGATTCTCCTCAGATACCCCCAGCAATTTAGCAACGTTCCGAGCCTCATGCTCGCGGATTGGGTTACTATGCGTCCAGCTCAGAAAGACTGGATTTCCGTTTCGAACCAGCCGCCGGATCCATGCGCAAATCGAGATTTCATCGTCTGGGTGAGTCATACAAAAGAGCCACCTCAGGGCCGGATCGGTCGAAAACGCCTTCACTCCAACCCAACCTTCTTGAAAACGCTTGTTGAAGAGCGGCCAGGCAATAAAGGCGCAAGAATTATTTGGCCGCCGTAACTGGCGACGACCTTGGCCTCCTTCATATCCTCAATCCTGTAGTCACCGCCCTTTACATGGATATCGGGCTTGAGAATGCCTATCAATTCCTCCGGCGTCGACTGAGGAAACGGCACAACGCCATCGACAACCTTGAGCGCCTCAAGCACGAAAAGTCTGTCCTCAAGTGGATTGACCGGCCTATTTGGCCCCTTACCCAGAGTTCTTACGCTTTCGTCGGTGTTCATGCCTACGATCAGTAGATCTCCGAGCGAGCGGGCATACTGGAGGTACTGAACGTGCCCGGCATGAAGAATATCAAAGACGCCGTTCGTAAAAACAAGCTTCTTGCCTTTTCTTAACGCCAGTGCTTCCTCAACTGTCATAGCAGAGCCTCCTTAAGTTTCAACAATACTTTTTCAGGCTTGATGTCGGCCAGGCTCACTGGATCGTAAAGGCAGCGGTCGATTTGGCAATAAGGACACGACCGAAGGGGTTTTGTAATGCTGTAAAGGCCTATCGCAGGTTTATCCAGTGCAGCCGCCAAGTGACTGCTGCCAGTATCACCACCCAAATGCGCATCACAAAGGTCGATAAGGGCGACCAATTCGCGCACTGTAGTCGCACCCAGAAGATTTGCAGGAGCCGACTTGCATCCGGAAATTACCTCCGAAGCCGCAAGCCGATCGCCTTCGGCATTTCCCCCAATCAGCACGCTGGAGTATCCCGCGTCCGCCAATGCGTCCACGACTTCGGCAAAGTACGCCGGCACCCATCGCTTACTGGGCCAGCCCGCGCCCGCGTTTACGGCCACAAACCGCCCGGATATCCCCTTCTCGGCAAGCTTTTCACGAACCGATGTTAAGTCCTCCACTTTGGGTTTGAGCCTGAATTCGGCCTTGTCCATCTTGCCGCCCACCTCCCTTGCCACGTCCACATACTGGTCCACGACATGAAACGATGTAGGATCGGGAAGGACGCGTTCGCTAAAAAACCATGCGCCTTCTCGGCGCCAATGGTATCCAACCTTGCGGTCAGCCTTTGCCCTCGCAATGCAAAGGGCGCTCTTCAATAACCCTTGTAAGTCCAATGCGGCCTGAAATCGTTCTGAGTAGGTCGGAATCGTCTTGACCGATGGTTTGACTCGAATAATTTCGTCGACTGCATCACAACACTCGACAATTCCCGCGAACCGGGGATCTACGGCCCATGTGATCTTGCAGTCCGGAAATCCGTTCTTCAGAGCCACCGCCGCAGGAAGCGAACAAACGGTGTCCCCAAGGGCGGAGAGGCGGCTGATGAGAAAGCGAGGCTCGATCAAAGGAGGTTCTGTCTCCTCGCATTCTTCCACCGGTCGTGCATCCAAAGCCACTGCTCCGGATATTCGCGAATCATTGATTCGATCACGGCGTTTATCTCTGCCATGACCTTTTCAGGCTCCTTCATGGAGTTTTCAAGGTCGATCGGCGGTCGCACGACGACCTTGTATTTGCCGGGCCCGATTCTGACGCAAAAGGCAGGAAGTATGGCGGCGCCTGTCCGCTGGTGGAGAACGGCAGGGCCAAGAACCGTACCGCAAGGTTTACCAAAAAACGGGACAAATGATTCGTCGGAGTTCTGGTCGGGAAGAATACCGATGACTTCCTTCCTCCGGAGCTTAAGCAGGATTGGGCGTGCCGAATCACCCCTAGATAGAACCGTAACACCCGTTACGTCTCGGATTTTGGAAACTCGTTCTTGAATCGCGCCTTGGTTCGCATCCCGCGCCACCACCGAAATCGTTTTCCCAGTTGCGGTACACCAGTGACCAAATCGCTCCCAGTTGCCTAGGTGGCCGGTACAGGCGATGACTCCCTTTCCTACCGATTCCGCGGTTTCGAAATGCTCGTAGCCCTCGATCTCCATGTTCTGGAGAAGCTCCTCGTTCGTTCGAAGAGGCGTCCGCATGAAGTCGGCTGTAATCAAACCGAAGTGGCGGAACACCTTGCGGGCGACGTCAAATCGCCTCTGGTCCGACCATTCGGGAAACGCCAACTCCAGATTAGCGATCGTGCGCTGCCTACGGTTTTTGAGCGCCCGGAACGCTATCTCCCCGAGCATCTCGCCTCGGCGTTCCGCCACCGTAACATCCTTCTTAAGGAACAGCTTTTGGCCGGCCCCAAAGGCGTACAACCCGAACTTATCAAGAAACGCCCGTTGCCAGTTACTCATGAAAGCTTTTTATTAATCAAGGCTACCAACTCTTTCCGTGGCGTCAACTCCACGTCTTGGAGTGCGATCAGAATCTGATGCTCAACGATGTCGGCCCGCTCGCGGAGTTTTACCCAGTCTTTCGCAGTGACTACGATTGGAACGTTCGGGGGTAGCGAATCCCACAGCGTATCTTTCGAAAGGGAGTCATGGTCTTTAAAGGTTTTGACCGCCTTGTTGGGAAGCGAATTCGGGAATGCCTCTGTCAAGGCGTCCAGGAACCGATCGGGATTTGCCAGCGCGCACAAGACGCTATATTCTTTCGGAGACTCCGGTTTGCCACTAGGCGATACGATATGTAACGGCTGACGCTTTATCGAAATGAGACCGGGAACGACGACATCCGCCCTGTTTCGATTCCGCCGAGGCTCTCGGTAGGGGCCGGCGGGTAGGCATCGGGCATTCAGCGGGTCCGTCTCATCCAAGACGAGACTTAGCTGCTTTGCCAATGGAAGGTGCTGAAATCCGTCGTCCATGAGCAGAACCGAATTGGGATAGCGCTCATGGACAAGCGCGGCCGCTAAAACCCGGCGCCGTCCTACCACGATAGGGGTGCTGGGAAGAAGCCACCTTATCATCGCCGGCTCATCGCCCCATTCGGAGGCAGATAAAGGGCCATCTGGTGCGAGACTGGCTGCCTCGGCCTTGGGAGAACCATAGCCGCTGCATCCGATAACGACCTCCCTTCCCATATCCTGAAGCACCTTGGCAATGTGCATCGTCACCGGGCTCTTACCGCTGCCGCCGACTACAAGATTTCCGACGCACATAACAGGTCGATGCGGCGACTTGGCTTTCTTCAGGCCCAAGCTATATGTGGCGAGATATGCTTGCCAGCCGAGTGCATAAAGCCAGGATGCCGGCGTGGCGAGCAGGCGTAATGCTCTAGCCCCAGTATTCGATCCTGCCCACACTTCATGCGGAAGCATTGATCGATTGTAGCTTGCTCCAGGTCCTACAATGTCAAGGCGCTAAGTCCGGGCCCGCTGCAACGTCGCCACCCAAAGCCGTATATATTGTTATATGCGCTCTGGCCTGAAGCCTCCTAGAATTAGCCAGATATTCGCGCCCGTGCCTGCCGCCAGGTCGCGGTGCATCTCGACGTTCGTCGCAATAGCTCGTCAAGATCTCCCCCTCTTGCTTCGATACGAGGCCAGCCAAGTCCTAGCCTTGGCAGGAGTCGGGATGATTATTGTGGGCTTCTTTACCGACACGTTCTTTCGCTACGGTGGAACGATGCTTTCAGTAGGTTGGGTTTTGCTTGGGTTGGCATTCTTGGCCTCGCTCACCCAAAGTAAGTTCCTGTACGGCCAAAGCCGCCCGCGATTGATTAGGCAGCTCGACGACGTGCGCAGGAATATTGGCCTCGATCAAGCGATTCTGCCGGAATCGCTTGAGTTCCTAGAAGCATCTGCTCAACAATGGGAGCGAATCGAACATGCGCTTCAGTCACAGATTTGGCGAGAGCAAGATCGGCTGCGAAGCAGAATCTTCCGGGCTGCTCATGTTGCGATGGAATCCATTCTGATTCTCGAATGCGGGTCCTCGGCAGAATCGGGAATGTCGGACGAGCAGGCGGACCGGGCACTCACCGAAAGTGTGTCCAGTCTTCGATTGCTCGCAGATCAGGTCGACGCGATGTCGAGCGCCATTACCACCTATCCACGAGAGGAGTTCGACTCCAACGGAGTCGAACCGGATGGCGTAGTCCCAGAGTTCGAGTTGTTGGAAGAAGCGCTAGCAAGACTTGGCGATACCAAGATTGCCTGATCCCGGACTTAAGCTTCTCCCTTGACGATTGTCAAAAAAGACCTGAAGGCGGGGTGCTCGGCGGTACCGATCCACTCGTAAGCAACCGACTCCGTATGAGCCGGCACGACGCCGGCGTCCCGAATCCGTTCCATGCCGAGCTTGTGCGCTTCCAGGGACCGCGAGGAGACCGCGTCGGGACACACGACGACCTCCAATTGCCGTTCAAGAAGACTCTGCGCCGTTTGACTTACGCAGATATGGGTTTCCAATCCGGTCAATACGAACTGCGAACGGCCACTTTTTTCGACTGCTTCACAGAACTCCTTAGAACCTAGCGCGCTAAAGGACATCTTGGGAAAAACTGATTGAGGCGGCACCAAGCAGCCAAGTTCCGACACGGTCGAACCCATGCGAGAAGGGTTTTGCTCAGTAACTAGTACGGGAATCTCCAACAAATTCGCCACTTTCGTCAAAAACGCGATTCTAGCTAGAACTCTGTCTATCTCGAATATAGTCTTGGTCAATGATGGCTGGATGTCTATGAGCACCAGTACAGATTGTCGTGGGTCAAGCTTGACGCGAGGCATTAGATGGATTATGATCGGATGCCGCGCTGGACAAGTTCGCCGCGAAAGGTTACAATGAAGGTGCTCATGGAACGAGCGAACGCTCGGGCCGCACTTCAGGAGGAATGGAAATGAGGAGAATAATTTCGGCTGCGGCGATTCTTACCGCTATCGGCGTGTCTGCTGTTGCCAGCGCACAGTCGACTTCGATGATCGATGCAAGCCCAAACAACATCACGATTCGTGCAGGCGTGGCTCTGCCAATCGATAAGAGTTTGAGCAACGTCAGCAATACGTTTACCGACGTTGGACTTGAATACAACTTCAACAATTCGTTGATCAAGGGAGGCGATACTTACCTTTCCGTTGACGCATTTTTCTTCAATTTCAACGGCGTCGTCGCATATCCGGTTGCGATCAATCAGCGCTTTTACACGGGCACAAACCCGGCTGGCCGCAGGAGCTACTACTTCGTCGGTCTCGGAATGACCTGGACCAGCGTAACCGACCAGACGTTCAACGCGATCAGCGCTCGCGGTGGAATGGGAATCGAGCTCGGACCAAACATCATTGCAGAGTTGACCGGCTACATAGCTAACGAAGCTGGCGGCACTCGTGCCAACGCCATCACAATCAACCTTGGCTATCGCTTCTAAATAGCTTGAAATGGAATAGAAATGGCTTCCAGACTCTGGTCTGGAAGCCATTTCTGTCAATTTAGCTTCGCCAGTTGAGAACGGTGTCGGCGGCCGACTGAAGTTCACTTTCAGGGATTTCTCTGTTGCCATCAGCATCGAGGACTCTCGTTACCGGCAAAGTCTTGTTGAATCCGCCGGTTGCGGAGTCGAGCTCGGCCGCGATATCCAACATCTGCAAGCCGTCCCCCAAGACGTCCTCTAAGGGCCTCGTCTCGAACCGTCCCTTAACGCGCGCGATGTATTCGAAAACGCCTCGTATCCTTTCAGATCCTGACCCGGCACATGCGTATGAGCCATTTTGAAATCGCGCTCCGGCGCCATCGAAGAAGTAGACGCCGAATTCGTCTTTTTTCTTATCGTAAGCCGCAACGATTGGAAGGAAAAGCCCAATTCCTTGCATCGCCATTGGAGCATTTCCAGCCAGTGCCCTCGAGATTTCACTGAGCTTCCCTTCGAGTGACATTTCGTGCAAAACCGTTCGCCGGTAGTACTTGAAAGAGTGCTTGAGAAACCGGCACACTTCGATCGATTTGGCGAATGCGCCTGAAATCGCTACCACCGTCGAATCGTCCAGCGAGACAATCTTTTCTGCCTGGTCGTACATGATGAGATTGCCGGCGGTTGCTCTCTTGTCGGCCAGCGTCAGGACACCCTTGTTAAAGCGAAGGCTTAGCACAGTAGTGCCGTGAGTTTCAAACGCAGGATCGAGGTTTCCGCCTACATCGACGTGCGGATCTCCCCGAAAACCAGTAATATCTGCGAATTCGCGCAGCCCTTCGGCCGTCATTGGCCTGACCGCTGGCGATACTTCTTTGCCTGGTCGGGATCGATCTTCTTCATTCGCCGCAAAAGCTCGTTGCCGCCTTCCGGCTTACGGATATCCGGCGCGCTCGGGCCACCCTCTTCGCCCGACTTTTTGCCGGGCTCGCGGGTCAGCGGGCGCGTGAGTCTATCGCCATCTGTCATTGAACACCTCTCAACATGCTGATAAACGTTCCTACGTCGTCTGCAGTGCGCAGTTGCTGCGGATACGCTGCATTAGGTGGAAGATCCACCTCAATCGGGCTGCCGTCGACGTTAAACGTTAGTGTGCGCCAACATACACCCAAAAGGTGTTGGTTAAATCGAGAAATCGCTAAACCACGTGCAAGCGCCCTTGTCGGTTCATTGACTCCCTCCAGACAACCGAGCTGATCTGCCTCGTCGGGATCCGGCACCACTTCTCCCATCTGGGCTAGCGCCGCATGCAGGCTTTCCTCCGGATCGGCATTGTGGTACTCCAGATCGAATGACCTCAAATGAGGATCGGACCATTCCATGCCCTCCTCCTCCATGAACTGGGTAAGCATGTGTCGTTTCGCTGCCCAGTCGACGTGACGACGAAAGCGATTGAAGTCCTCGTATAAGTCGCTCAGAAGACGGCGCGAGCTGGTAATGACCCATCGCAATTCTTCATCCAGTTCAAGGCATGCTTCCGCCGCAGCGAAATACGATTCCAGAATATCTGGAGCGGTCGTCCAACTCCGCTGGTCCAACTCAATTCGGAACTTCCAACTCTGATCCCGGCTGATGTCTACAAACGAACGCACAGGATCTTTGAACCGCCAGATCGGAGCTTGCCCGATTTCACACAATGCAAGCGCCAACTTCATCAGACCGACTTTTCGAGCCGTTGCTTCCGGGATCATGTTTGCGTCGCCGCAAATGACATGGAGCCGGATCCACTGCTGAGGATTCGAGTGCGGCTCATCCCGCGTATTGAATATCGGCCGCCGGTACAGGGTCTCGGCATTCGCCTTTTCGGTGAGGAAGTCGGCGCGCTGACTGAGTTGAAATTCCACCGACCGTGAATTCTCGCTCCCAACTTTTCCGGCGCCCACAAGGACTTGGCGCACCACCATCATCGGCAGGACATCGAGAAATAGGCGGTCAAAACCCAACTCGCGTGGAACGAGATATCCTTCGTGCGTTCCATAGGAAGCGCCGTGAAAGTCGGTGTTGTTCTTAAATGTCTTGACGCTCAAGCCCTCACGTTCCGCAAACGCCTGAGCGGCCCGATGCACTACCTTCTGCCCGGCGCAATCATGGTTAGCCAGTTCAAAAATCGACCAGCACTCGGGCGTCGAATACTCGGGATGACCGTGGTCGTTGTAAAAGCGGGCTCCGTTTGGCAGCACACGATCTGACCGGACCTCATGCGCTTCTCCGAATGAGCGGCCTGCGTCGAATTTGGCATCCTCGGGATCGAAAGCCAAGTGGTTTAGCTTGAAGCCTCTTAAATCCGCCCTTGGGGACTCATACCGATAGTCCCAACCAACATGGCACTCGCCCGGGTAACCCCGAACGAGTGCCATGGCATCGTCTACCTGCTCCTCTGCACCCCGGCCCTCGACTAAAAGTCCGTACTCCGTCTCAATCCCGGCGAGGATTTGCCGCACTACAATCTAAAGACAAAGAACGTGCCGTTCTTCAATCCTGCGGCTGCTGCCGCTGCTGCCGAACCATCGCTGGTATTGAAGGCATAAATCCCGCTGTGAACCAAGTCAGGCGCTTGAGTTGGCGTCTGTTGCGCGTTGTACATCGTTCCCACAGTTCCTGTCAATCCGCCTGCAGTTGCACCAGTCATGATATCGATAACCGGGTAGATGTTGAACGTCAGCGCGTCCAAATCGACAAACCCGAAGTACAGATTCGTTATGTTCGGTACACCAGCCGCGTTGGTCGTGCCATCTTGGTTGAAGGCAACCATTTCCTGTAAGTTGTTGTCGCTGCTGCTCGGGAAGGTAACCACATAGGAGCCCGCGCCGAGAGTCGCGCCGTTACCTTGTCTAAGGACTGTTGTGTGCTCACGCCAAATCCCTTGGAGGGCTATGATCCGCGCCGTCTCAGTGATGTCCGTCGGGTTGATCTGGATCATCGAGTAGGTGCCGGCATGGGGAAGCGTCCCCGCCGGGCCCGTCAACGAGCCGGCTGGGCCGAGGTTCCCGCCGATTGGCTGAGTCGGATCGAGTGCGAGTACTTCGAAGTTAGGACCGCCAGATGCTGCCGATGAAACGGCATAGACGTCTCCACTAAAGAAAACCCTTGTAGCGGGCAGGGCTGCAACACCAGTGGCCGTCGGAATGAGGGTCGGAATGGCGCTACCAGGAACTTTGTTCAGGTTGAACGAAACGAAGTCGCTCTGGAACCCTTGCATTGGGCTCGCCGCGGTTGCCCCATTGGCCTGGAGGAACTGGCTCTCGTTGTAGTCGATCTGAAGCGGGTTAACGGCGTCAACCGTAAACATCGAGTCGTCGATAAATACGGGCAAGCTTGTCGTTCGGCCCGGGAAGACGCGGACATTGGCCGGATATGACTTGGGGAAGTTAGCCGGCGGAGGCAGCACCGTAAAGTCGCCTTGGACTGGCGTATCGGTCTCCTGGTTAAACTGCAGAAAGTCCAGTAGGAAATTCGAGAAAATCCTCGAGGGTACGCCAGGCGCCTGCTGCGAGAAGTCGACGTCCAAGTGAACGACGTTATTCTGAAAACCGCTTAGGACACATGACGTGCGCGGAGATAACGGATTCGATACAGTTCCGTAGCTGTCTTGGAACAGCACACGCTGAACAATAGCGGTAAGGTCTCCAGGGGCCCTACCTTGACCGGTCAAATATGCGACTTCGATCGCACCCGGGGGCGTTATCGCAAGGGTGGTCAGCCTGACCGAGATCCCTACGTTCTTGGTTCCGCCACCAGTCGCAACCGTGTGGCTGCCATTACCGCTACCACCACAACCGACCACCGCAATCGCTGCGACGATACTTAAAAAGGCCCATTTCCTCAAAATCCCTTCACCTCGTGGACACGCTAGACGGACCTAGCCAGGCTCCCTGCCGATCAGTATAGCAATTTTAGCCAACGATGTGTTCGACGGTCAGAGGAGGCAAAAAAGGTCACGCTTTCTTAACTGTGTAGGAGATATTGCCGATAGTTTCGTTGAAGGGCACCATCGCCGCGCCTCAGACCGCCAAGTGCCTCCTCTGCTTGACGGGTACAATCCACCCCACATCATGAAAAGGGACGACCTCCTCGACCTGAATGATGTGCTGCAGCACCCTGGACGGGAGTTGGCTGTCGACATATCCACTGAACTCCCGGAAGAGCAGGATGTCGACATGCTCAAGCCGCTAGAGGGATATCTCGAAGCGGTCAGCACAGGAAACATTCTGCTGATTACGGGCTCTTTCAACACTCGGGCCGTCCTCGAGTGCGCGAGGTGCAGCGGGCCGTTGGAGGTCGACGTCGATTTCGAACTGGACGAGCAGTTTCCTGTGGAAGGAACCCCTAGTTCCCTCAATCCGCAGGACTATGCTCGCGTGGTATCCGACGAGCCGTTTCCGCTCTTTGACGGGAATTCGCTCTTCGTGGAGCAACTCTTGCGGCAGGCCCTTTTGCTTGCAATGCCGATGCAAAACCTGTGTCAGTATGGATGGGATGGTCCATGCCCGGTTGCGGCCACAAGGGCCGCATCTCTTAAAATGGCAGGCCAGGGCCGACCCGAATTCACACTCCTCTCTAGCCTCCTTAAGACAGAGGACTCCGAGAATTGAGCATCGCACTGGATGTGATGGGGGGAGACCACGCCCCGGACGCTATCGTAAAAGGAGCCTTGGAAGCGGCGCCTTTGCTCAAGACAAAGCTGATGCTCGTCGGCGACGAAGCGGCGTTTAAGCATCTTCTTCCCGCGAGCCTTCCCGCTAACATCGAATTAGTTCATGCTTCTCAAAGCGTCGATATGGGCGAGAAGCCGCTTGACGCCTATCGAAAGAAGAAAGACTCAAGTCTTATGGTTGCCGCCCGTTTAGTAAAGAATGGCGACGCTCGAGCGCTTGTGTCGGCAGGAAACACCGGGGCCGCGTCGGCAACATCGCTCTTGCAATGGCGCCAGGTCGAGGGCGTGCACCGGCCGGCAATAGCCAGCCACCTACCGAATAAGCACGGTGGCTTTGTTCTTCTCGACGTCGGCGCAAGTCCAGACGTGGATCCGGAGCATCTTGTGGAATTCGCAATCATGGGTAGGGCGTACGCCCAAGCGCTCATGGGGCGCGCCAATCCGAAGGTCCAACTCCTCAACATCGGCGAAGAGGAAGGAAAAGGCAATGCCTTTGCCAAGCAAGCTTTCCATCTGCTTCAACGCCACTCTTGGTTTGCCGGTAATGTTGAAGGAAAGGACATGTTTGCCAGTCCCGTTGACGTTGTTGTATGCGATGCGTTCGTTGGAAACATCGTTCTCAAATCGTGCGAAGGGCTTGCCGAACTGATTATCGACTCGATTCGGAGCGAAGTACCGACATCTATGCCTGCCAAACTCCTATACTGGCCGGTGCGAAAGGTCACTGCTCCCCTACGAAAGAAGATGGACTATGCCGAAGTCGGCGGATCCCCTCTTCTTGGCCTAAACGGCCTCTGTATGATCTGTCACGGGCGCAGCAGTCCCAAAGCGATTCGAAATGCGTTGCTGACTACGGAGAGGGCTTTGGAAAACGGGTTGGTAGAAACAATTAGGAGAACGGTTTGCGACGAGTTAGGAACGACAAATGAGTAGAAGGGCCGTTATACAGTCGATTGGTCATGCTTTGCCTACCAAGGTCTTGACGAATACCGATCTTGAAAAGTTGATCGACACGTCGGATGAATGGATTGTCCAGCGCACTGGAATCCGCGAGCGCCGCGTTTGTGAGGGGCCGATCGAAGGCACAGGTTGGCTGGCCCTCAATGCCTCCCGTGAAGCCGTCGACCGTTCCGGAATTGATCCGATGGATATCGGCCTTGTGCTGTGCGGCACCGTTTCTGGAGACTATATTTGGCCATCCACGGCTTGCATGGTGCAAGACCAGATCGGCGCAAAGCACGCCGGCGCATTCGACGTGAGCGCCGCATGCGCCGGATTCATCTATGCCCTCTCGAACGCGGCAGCAATGGTAACCAGCGGACAGATTGACCATGCACTCGTGATCGGCGTCGATTGCCTAAGCAAACAGGTCAATTGGGAGGATCGGTCTACGGCGATTCTCTTTGGAGACGGCGCCGGCGCCGTGATGCTGAGCGCAATGGAGGATACGGACCGTGGACTGCTGGGAACCGTATTGCTATCAGACGGAAGCGGCGGCAAGTTCATCTGCATCGACGTTGGGGGTTCTCGCTACCCTTGGGGCAGCGAACAGGCAATTGGCAAGCGTGAGAAGATCACGATGATGGGCAACGAGGTGTATCGTTTCGCGGTCCAATCGATGGGCGACGCCTGCTGCAAGGTGCTCGACAGGGTTGGAATGACCCCCGATGAGATCGATCTGTTCGTCCCTCACCAGGCCAATATCCGAATCATCGAGTCTTCTGCTAAGCGCCTCGGCCTGCCTCCGGAGAAGGTATTTCTGAATGTTCACAAGTACGGCAACACGAGCGCAGGATCTATCCCACTCGGCCTATACGAAGCCGAGGCCGAAGGCAAGCTAAAGAAGGGCATGACCGTGCTTACTGTTGGATTCGGCGCCGGCCTGGTTTGGGGCGCCAATGTAATTCGGTGGTGAGAGAAGTGGCGGACAAGGGGGATTAGGCGGACGAGGCGAACTAGAATGAGGCCTTAGCAACCTTTCCATTTTCTGGTATTTCTTGTCCGCCTCTAACAAAAAAACCGCCCCGCGATTTTGCGGGGCGGTTTTTTTGTTAGCCTATCTAAGGCTGACGGCGAACTCGTCGCCTAGTTCGAATAGGGCTAGCTCGACTAGTGCTTTTGAGGCGGCATCGTTGCCCTCAAGTCGCCTGTCTTGCAGCCATCGAAGCGCTTCGCGATCGCCCTTTTTGGCCTGGTCCAAGGCCCAAGCGATCGCGGTCTCCGATAAGTTGATGTCTAATAGTTGATTGTCTTTCATGCCAAACTGACCCTCTCGTCGATGCCGACGGTGATTTCCCTCTGTAATTGACTTCCTAGGATCTCGCTGAGATGGACTCGCTGGATTTCCGGGCGCGTCTGCAGAACCTGCAGATATGCGCTGAGCTCAGCGGCTTCATCCAGCGTCAAGTAAACGCCAATGTCGCTCAGGCTCCTATTTGTCTCGTAATCCATGATTCGCATTTCGATCCTTTCTCTTTTCTTCTTTTGCTTTATCGTTTGATGGAACCTCAGGGTTCCATTGTTAGAAAAATTTAGGGGTTACCCTCAAATCTTTCACAAATTAAAGGGCCGGTTGCGAAAATCATCCGCAACCGGCCCAGCCAGATTAGTAAACTTTAACTTAGCTAATCTGGGCTAGAACGTCCTTCAGCGATTTCGCCGATTTGTGCAGACCTTCCCGCTCCATGTCATTCACGACTGGCTCGATAACCTGTACAACACCCTTCCTACCAACCTTCGTTGGAAGCGAGAGGGAGATGTCCGAGATACCGAGCGTCCCTTTCTGCCAAGAAGAGACGGGTAAGACCTTCTCAGTGTTCAGTGAAATCGATTCCACAACCTCTTTTATTGAAACACCGACGGCTCGACCCGCTCCGCCTTTTAGACGAATAACTTCCGCGCCCGATTTGCGCGTAAATTCAAAAACTTCCTGAATTTCTGCCTCGTAATTCGGAATGGAGCTTAATGGGACCCCTCCTAACGTTGCAGAAGATAGGATCGGTACCATCGAATCCCCGTGCTCACCAAGGATCAGGGCCTTGACATCGGTCGCGTTCAGCTTGAAGTGGTCGGCCAAAAGTGAACGAAATCGGCAGGTATCCAGCACCGTTCCAAGCCCGAGAACTTGTGACTGGGGAACTATGTCAGCCTGGGCGGCGAGGTGGGTGAGGATGTCCACGGGGTTACTGACAACGACGATGGTGGCCCCATCGTTCAGCTTCACGCCCTTCAGGTGCTCGAGAATTCCTTTAAACAGGCTCACGTTTCGGTTGACAAGCTCTAACCTAGTTTCATCGGGGCGGCGGCGTAGGCCAGCGGTAATCACAACGCAGTCGCTACCGTCGACGATCCCGTAGTCGTCCGAACTGGTGAAGGTTTGGTTACATGTCAGCGAAGCGCCATGGCGAAGGTCGAGAGCTTCTCCCGCCGCCATATCCCCATTCATATCCACAAGCGCCATCTCTCGTACGACACCGCCGAATTGCAATGCATACGCAGCGTCCGATCCGACGCGCCCGCCTCCACCTATAATGCTGACTTTCATGGTCACTCATTATGGCATTTTGGAGGCTCGACAGACTCGCGGGAGGGAGGAGGCGAGCCTCCCGGAAACCGAGTCCTCTAGTTCCAGTTTCCCATCAGTGTGAACGGCGCCCAATAATAGGGATCAGCGAAGTTTTGCCGCTGCGACGGGTGGAAAAGCCTACTGATCTTGCCGTGGATCAGCTCGATCTGAGCGACTTGCAGGGCTCGCAATTTCGTCCAGCCAGGATGCTTTCTTAGGTTTTGGTAGAACTCGGCCATCAAGGCGGCAGTACTTGCGTCCGAGACCGGCCAAAGCGTGGACAACACAGATGATGCGCCGGCCTTCATGGCCACAACCGCCATGCTCTCGGTGCCGCCTTCACCTGCTTGCGCTTCAGAGCCAACGCCCGTGTCGCAAGCGCTCAAAGTAAGTAAGTCAACGCCCGAAAAAATGAGGCCCGCATTCTTCATCTGTCCCAAAGTAAACTTCGACCCGTCTCCAAGCAGAAGAAATGAGTCTAGACCTGACCCTGGATAGAAGGCAAAGTGGCTCGCGATGTGGACGACGGACGGGCGCTGCTGCAGGGCCTCAAGCATCGATTTTCGCGTGAATTTTTCATCGGCAAGCCATGGGCCATTTAAGAGGCCCGCCGAAAAAACTGCCGCCATTTCCAGGTTCACGCCCGGCAACTGCGGAAAGACCCCGTGGTGCTTGGACACACTCAATCCAACTCCGGTCCATCGGTTCGGCGGATTCGGATAACCACTCAAGGCAATGGGTGAAAATAGGGACATTCCCCATTTCTCAACGAGATATCGCCTTCCGTCGTTAAGTGCGGCCAACGGCATATATCGCAACACTCCGTCGAGCGACCATATTATGTTGCCGCGCGCCGGCAATGCCGATTCGATCGGCTTCACGATCAGGTTGTAGAGTGCGATAGCATCGAGATGTGGATCTATGTGCGGATTCCGGAGCGCATTTGCGAATCGGAAAACGATTGCATTAAAATCCTTGGGGAGTTTCGACTCGAACGAACGGATGCCTGTCGGCGTCACGGCGAGAAGGTTCAGACGATTCGCCGAGCAAAGCGTATACACCGCGGCAGTCGGAGTCGATTGACTCCGCAAGATGGATAACATATTTGCAAGGTCAGGTGTCGACTGGATCTTGTTTTCAATCCCGTCATCGGTAAATTCACCCTCAAGACCATCAAGCAAGGATCTCAGGGTTCGCATCTGGACGTCGATTTGGCTCTGGAGTTGCGCGCGCCGCCCGTCGGCTGCTGCCATCCCGGGGCTGTCTACAAGCAGATCCTCATCCCGAACCATCGGCTTGAGCAGAGAAAGGGCTTCCTCGAACCTTTCTGCTACCTTGGCCTCCCGAGGTGTCAAATCGACGCGCCGCTCGGCTATTGAACGGCGCCCTCTGGTCAGAAACTGCTCGAACTCCTCACCCTTCAGTAGGCCAAGCACTTGTTGAGCTTCAGCAAGCCGGCCCAAATTGATAAGGCCCTTCGCCAAGACGCGATAGATTTCCGCACGCGAAGTCAAAAAGGACTCGCGGCTTCGTGTCGGAAGCGAAACGATATCGGTCCGGAGGGCCTGAATGAGGTTGACGGATAGTTTCTTCATCAAGATCGACGACGCGGTCTTGTTAGCGCGAGCGTATGCCGAGCCAAGAATCTGCAGTGTAATTTCTTCAATGGTTCGGTCGCCGAGACTACGTTCGATGGGTAATGCCTCGGTAAGTACATCCATTGCAAGCGAAAACTTGCCAAGCCTCACATAAGCGGTCCCCATGCTGCTCAGGGTGTACGCTTGACCAGAGCGATTCCGGATTGCACGGTTGATTTGCAAGGCGCTCCGCAGAATATCAAGTCCAGCCAATTCTTGCTGGCTATCGATAAGAGTAGCGCCAATGTTTTGCATGGCGACCGCTTGGCCTCCTCGATGGCCCTCCCTCTTCCAGATCGATAGCGCCTGCCGAAAGCAGCTTATCGCGTCAGAATATCGTTTCAAATCGCTGTAAACCAGACCACTAAGATTCAATGTTCTTGCTTCTTCGAGGGTACTCGACGTCTGCCTGGCGATCGCTATTGCTCGGCTGAAGAACTCAAGCGCCAAAGTGTTTTGACCGAGCCATTGGTATGCGGAACCGATATCGTTGAGGGTGGTCAGTTCACCCCTAAGATTCTTCAGCGAGTGCCAAAGCTTTCGAGCCTGGTCATAACTATCGAGTGCCTTGGCCATCTCCCCGAGTTCACCATCGAGGTAACCAATGCTTTCCAGAGTTTTCGCCTCGTTCTTGCGATCACCCGACTCGCGCGCAATCTGGAGTGCCCTCTGATAGTAAGCGATTGCTTTATCCTTCTGGCCTTGAGCGCTATATGTTTGCCCAAGATTCTGAAGGGCTATTGCTTGGCCACGCTTATTCTCGGCTGTGCGCCATGCGGCGAGGGCTTGATTTAAGCAGTCTATTTCTTTTGGATGGTCCCCAAGCTCACCGTAAACAAGGCCACTCAGGTTGGACGATCTCCCTTGGCCATCGAAGTTCTTTTCCTGACGTTCTATAGCAAGGGCTTGCCCTAAACACTCAAGCGCCCGGTCGTAGTGATTCAGATCGTCGTACAAGCTGCCGAGGTCGTTCAAGACATCTGCTTCATTAGGTCGATCTCCCAACTCGTGAAAAATCGACCGCGATTGCTCGTATGACTCTTGTGCCTTGTCTCGACTTCCGGAGCCCTCGTAGGCATTACCAATCCTGTGCAGGGTGCCCGCTTCGCCAATCCTGTCCCCCACCTCGCGCCAAATCGGAAGCGCCTTTAGAAAATATTGGATTGCCGGCTTCTCGTCGCCGCGATCGTCGTACAATGTTCCAATCTCCTGGAGCGCGAGGGCCTCTCCGGCTCGATCCTTGCGGAGCACGGCGAGGTCCAGGATCTTAGTGAGCTCAGCCAGCCGTTTTGCCGGTTGCAGCTTTTTGGCTGAGTCCAACAGGGTCAGGACGACAGAGGTCGGCTCCGGATGCTTCGAGCCGAGATTTTGGACGCCAGCAAGTGCGACTGCACTGCACGTGACCAAACCTGAGAGAATAAAGGTCAGAAAGCATAAAGTCGCTCTTGGCATGGTTTCTTGCCACCGCTTCGAGGCAGCCTTCCCGCCCTCCATTGTCGAAACGTCGTCCAGCCAAACGATGATATCTCATCAATTCCTACAGCCGGGGAAGCGCTGAGATGCGATGGGCACCCGTTGGCGATGACGCCGTATCTGGACTGGCTTGCGAAAATGGGAAGCGATTTGCGCGGAGTTACTCGGCCACGACGCCAAATTGCGGTGGATACGCAGCGTCCGAACCAACGCGCCCGCCTCCACCTATAATGCTGACTTTCATGGTCACTCAATATAGGTGGAGGCGGGCCAGATCGGCTAAAGCGGGCTCAATGAGGGCGCCCTTTACTTGGATTTTGGCTTCGAATTACCTGTTTTCGGCTTGTTCTTTGCCTTGGCAGTGTCTGCTTTTTCGTACACTACTTTGATGTCGTCTCCGACGATCTTGATGTCGCCGCCCTTGATGTAAATTGTCGTAGGGTGATGCTTCGCAGGCTCGGGAAAAGCCCAGAGATTTGCGTCGCTCGGGACGTATCGAACGCGAACCTTGGCATTTGGCGGCAACACCGTCCAGGGCGATGATTTGAACGGATCTTTCGACGACCATCCCGACTTCGCTTTGTCAGCCTCAAAGTAGAACTTGCTGTAAGTTTTTTCCCAATCCGGGTCCAGTTTCTCTACCTTTTTGCCATCTTGGAAGAAGAGCTTTTCTTTTCCGTTCGTCCAGACCGTAAACGGATCCGCACCCTTCTTTCCGTCTTGGATGTAAAGCTTGCTGTTGCCGTCTGCCCAGACCTTGAAGGGCGTTTCACCCTTTTTCCCATCTTGAGGAGTTGTGACATAGTACTGAACCTTCGATTGAACCGAGGGGTCTTGTCTCAATTCGTATCGTTGGACCTTACTGGTTCCGGTGATTATCTGGGGTGTCAATACTTTGTAGTCTAAGCTAATCCGATCAGCTGGCACCGTCTGTATTGTTACTGCAGTGCGGTCAATTGGTGTTTTTGAAACTTGAAGCTCGGAATTCGAGATCGTCGTCGTTATCGTGGTCGTTTTGCCATCGATTGTCTTGACGCTTGTTATTGGGTCTGACTTACCAACTTCCACTTGCTTGACGGAGTTGCTAGCGGTGTAATCGTTAACATACAATTGTGCGATCGCTGAATCGGACTTGGCCAAGTCGACCTTGCCCTGAATCAATTGCGGTACCGACGCATCTGTGGTGGTTACAGAGTAAGTAGCGGTCGGGTCCACGATCTTCGGGTTGATCTTGATCTTCTGAACCTTGGCTAGTTCCGCCGGCTTGTATTCGACAATTCCAACCGTTTTTTGGAAGGGAGGCGTGTCAATTGTGTAGTAAGTCACCGTTTTCGGAGCCTTGTGCATTTGCTTTGCATTGATGTGAGACGCTTTGATTGTCCTGGCGGTTTGCACCTTGCGGGACTTCGCCGTTACTTCAACGGTGCGAGTCTTCGCGTTATAGCTCGAATGTAGTTCCACGACTTGCTGAAACGTTGGAGGATTTGGCGCGGCGACGACGCTGGCGCCGGCGATCAGCGCTATTCCGGAGGCCAGGGATATCGCCATGAAGGCGAGGTGGCGTGTATTCATTGTTGTGGTGAGTCTCCTATGCGGATCGAGCAGGCCCCTAACCCGCTCTTCTAATTTCCAAGGCGGAGTCATCAAGCCGACGCCGCCAGGGGCTGCGGCGCGTCGTGGGGCGATTCCAAGTGCGACGGTCAGAAGTGTGTCGGCGTATTGCGGCGCCGTCGTGCCGTGGAGGGCTACGTTGTCGCAAACCTCCTCTCGGGCTCTGATAAGGTCGCGATTTAATAGGTGTACAAATGGGTGCGGCCAATATCCCGCCTCAACAATCCGCTGGATTAGCCCAATGAGCGGATCCCTCTGTCGCACATGTGTAAGCTCATGGGCCAAAACGCACCAGAGTTGATCTTCGGTGAGTTGGGCGAGCAGTTTTTCAGGCAGGATAACAGTCGTCCGGCGAGGTCCGACGACTACGGGGCTATTGAGCTTTCGCGATATTCGAACGGGAACCGAAGGCATTTTCTCTTGCTGCAACAAGCGCCTTAAAGCCGCTTGAAGTTTCGGATCTTCAACCTCGAAAGACCCCACTCGGATTCGTCGGACTTTTTTCATGCCACCGATCAAGCGGACGACCAAGAAGCCTGTTCCGGCAACCCAAATCAAAAGAATAAGGCTCGTTCCAAAGTCCAAAACGGACGCTGAATGAGCAGGCTCGGTCCCGGCCTGCTTACTCGCTCGGGAGAAGCAAGTATCGGAAAACTTCGATCCGACTCCAGCGATATTTGGAGCGTCTTCCAACCCATCCGCTGTAGAGCTAGTGTAGTGACCGGAGCAACCAACACGCACATCAATGCGCATACGCAGACCCCATGCCTAAGAGCAGGATTGCGCCGAACGGCCACCCGGCCGAACATGAGCGCAACCGACGTAACGAGCGTGATCTCGGCGAGAACTCTGATCAAAAAGGAGGCGATGGAATCGCCGGGATAGAGGTTCTGAAGGTAGTTCACTGGGGTGACCTCCGGGCGTTTTCGATCAGAGCGCGAATTCGGTCAACTTCGTCTTCTTTAAGCTCTTGTCCGTCGAGGAGAGCCATTACAAGCCCCTCGGCAGAACCGTTGAAAGCTGTCTCTACCAAACGGCTTACGACATGCTGCATCGTCGACTCGCGAGGCACTGCAGCCCGGTAATGGAAGACCTTGCCTTCAGCCCTGTATTCCAGCCAGCCTTTGTCGACTAGGCGGGTTAGGAGAGTCTGAATCGTATTGCGGGCGATATTGCGTTTGGGACCAAGCTCGCGCCAGATCTCACCCAACGTCGTCTCTGGCTGATCCCAGACGATGTTCATGATCTCCATCTGGGCCTCGGAGAGGCTGGGCATATTTTGGGGTTCGTTCATCGATACACCTACAGTTGTAGGCGTATTTTACGCCAACAACTGTAGGTGTGCAAGGGGAATTTCGCAAATTAGCGAATATTGACTGCTAGGCTGCTAGCCGCCCTTCTTTCGGTCGGGGTTCGTATGACCGGGACTGCCACGACCTTTTGTCGAACCACCTGCCCCGCCGCCGGTTTTCTGACGTCCGACGGTGGTATTTGGGGGTGCGGAAACTGGGGCCCTTACGCCTCGATTATAGCGAGAACCCGGCGCAATTAGGGGTGTGGCGCCAGTAGGGTGAAGGCGTGTGTACTTGGAAGTCACTCCGACTGGGCTTATCGATCGAATCCGAACACGCCCAGGGTGACTGGCGGGCGGCCTAATGCCGGCCTTTCGCTGAAGATCCCGGTTTGCGATCATTGCATTCCGGTCCTCATCGGTGATCGATGGCGGTCTGCCGCCCGCCCACGAAGACCGATTGACAATAACATTAAGGCGAACCGGAGCCAAAACCGTGATAGGTCCCCTGGCATCGTATAGCGGCGTGAACACGGGGGCGCCGATCGATTGCCACGTAGAGTGGTAAAGCTGAATTTGGAGAATGAAAGTTACTCCGGGATACGGATGTTCCCAAGCCCAGTCATATGGGCAAGGATCCAGGTACGTCGGATACGGCTTGTAGTAAGAGACGTACATGAAATCGCCTTGTGGGCCAGTGTCCACGCCCATCACTTGATAAGCGCCGTCTTGGTCCACCTGAAACTCCCGATGGGTTTGCCGCATGTAGTCGCACTGCACGTATAGCTGGCTGAATGCGGAATCGCGGGCATCGGCAGCGTCTGCAATCGCCTGTTCGATGTTCTGCTGTACTGCATCGCGGTCTGCTTGGTGGAGACTGCCGTTATCCTGGGCCTCTTCCGCTCGAATCGATGCCATATCGGCATCGTATTGTTGCTGGGCGGAGTTGACGGAGTCGGCAAAATTCTCCTCAATCGCCTGGCGGTCATCTTTGTGGGTATCCGGCCACACGTCGAACATATAAACGTGGCGCAAACCGACAAGATAGAACTCTCGCGCCGCACATGCCTGAGCCGAAAGCCCAAGAACCGTCGCGAAGATCAGCGGAATAAGTCGGTTTCTCAAGCGTTTCTCCCTGATCGACTGGAATGACCAGATCGACAGTTCATTAGATAGATTACCTTTATTAACAATTCACTCTTTAGACGCCCGATTCCGGGCTCTGATCGCCGCTTAACCCTTTTTCTTCGCGGGGTCAGACGACGAACCGGAGCCCCCGGAAGAATGTCCGGTTGATCCACCCGAAGTTCCGGATCCACTTGAGCCGTGCGTAGTCGAACCAGATGAACCGGAGCTTGTAGTCGTATGAGACGTAGATGAACTGGCTCCGCTGGTTGAGTGCGAGCTCGTTGAATTGGCTCCGCTGCTCGATGAAGCTTTAGATGTCGATGAGGAAGTACCGGTTCGACCGTAGCGTGAGGTGCTTGATTGGCCAGCCGAGTGGCTATATTTCGACACTCCCGTTGAAGGAGATGTACCCGAATCCAGTGTCCTGTGATAACGAGACGTGCCGGTCGCACTCGTGCCGTTACTTGAATGCGACTGGGCTGAGTGGCTGTACCGAGAAACGCCGGTCGAATTCGAGTAACGTGAGCCCAGCCTAACCGTCGGGTTTGGTCGCTGGAATTCGGTTAATGGCCTTCCACCTGGCCCCCTGCTGAAATAACCCGATTGCTTTTGAGCAGCGTAATTCCTGTTCAAGACGGTGCGCTCACCATCCGTGATATGGGGCGGTCTCCCACCATTCCAACCTGCTCGGCCAACGATGACGTCCGACCGAACCGGAGCGCTGAAAACGAAAACGCCGCCTCCGTAGTACATCGGCTCGTAGAAGGGGCATCCAAAAGTGATCCACATGGAATGCCATAAGCGGATCTGTACCCCCCAAGCGAGGAATGGATAGGGCTGACCCCAGACCCATCCGTACGGGCACGGTTCGATATAAGTCGGATAGGGTTGATAGTAGACGACGTTCGTATAATCACCGGAGGGCGCTGTTTCAACCTCGACAACTTTATAAGGCCCGTCCTGTTCGACCTTGAATTCGGGATGGCTGGCTCGGACACTGTCGCAAATCGGATAGATCTGACCCAGCGCGACATCCCGCTTGTCGGCGGCATCCGAGACATCCTTCTCCAGGTTCTCCTGGACAGCGTCCCGGTCAAGCTGATGAACGGCGCCAGAGTCCTTAGCTTCTTCGTCGTGAATCGACGCCATATCGGCATCGTAATGCTTTTGCGCATCGGCGACGGCTGCCGCGTAGTCCTCTTCGATCTGCTGTCGATCTTGTTGATGGGTATCCGGATAAGCAGGGATCGAGTAGATGTGCCTTATGCCCACAAGATAAACGACGGTTGCGGACTTAGCCTGGACTGTCAATCCTAGAACACCCAAGACAAGCGCCGATATGAGTCGAATCTTCAAAGCTTCCTCCCTGCCCACCCCTGAATCCGTTCGGCAGTTAACCTACATGCTAGCAAATCGAGCACCCAAAAGCATGCGTGGGTTCATACTCTGCGCCAAAAATAATAGTTCCGCCAGATCAGGTCGCCGACCGCATGGCATCGGTGGCCATCCAACCGACAAGACCGCCGACATAAACCAAATTCCCGCCCCACAGAAGAGTTTGGGATGCATGTACTGATTGGGAAGGAACGGAAGCAATCGTAAGCAGCAAGGTGACCCCGCTAACGGCAAGCATCAATCGAGTTGTCGAATAGTTGAAAGCACGCAACCCGGTGGCGATCATGATGTACAGAATTGCAGACACCCAAAAGTTCACGAGCGCGACAATTCCGAGGATGGCGGTCGGACTGGAGCGGCCGGCACTGCT
>Ga0207024_10035_pt1 | contig 46169 bp, 63 predicted proteins | sample Alteio_BWMinCont_44_FD_153470 | JGI IMG/M metagenome (GOLD analysis project Ga0207024, IMG submission 153470) | Enriched cells from forest soil in Barre Woods Harvard Forest LTER site, Petersham, Massachusetts, United States -... | ecosystem: Environmental > Terrestrial > Soil > Temperate forest >...
CCCACAACAGGCCTAATGCCCCTCCTGCGCACGAAGATTGCAGACTGAACTCAATGCTTATCAACCGCTTAGAAGAACACGAAGCGCAGAGGTGGTCCCCGGCGTGCCCTTGTCCCTTGGGGAGCCGTGTGCTTGGTATTTACCTGGCAAAGATTGATGGGCAATAAAGGGGCTGAACCGGGGAAGAGGCAGGTCATTGAACAATCAGGACAAGATAGGCTCCTAATATTTGATTGCGGAGAGCTTTTCGAGCGTGTGGACAATGACTGCGAATTGCTCCGCGACATTATTGGCATTTTCAAACAAGAGTTCCCGCGCCTCCTTCAGACCCTCGAGGAAGCGGTGCAAGCCCGGGATACGAAGCGTGTTGCGATTGCAGCGCACACTTTGAAAGGCATGCTTTCGAACCTTGCGGCCTCACAGGCGGCGGCCACAGCGGCACGGCTGGAGCAATTGGGGCGCCAAGGAGACTCATCGGGACTTGAGAGGGCCTTTGCTGCGTTCAAGGGCGATACCAACGAGCTTTTACCTCTGCTGGAAGCGTGCATGGCAAAGGAGTGCCCATGAAAATCCTGATTGCCGATGACGAAGCCATGTCGCGGCGGCTGCTCCAGAAAACGCTGGAGCGCGCGGGCTATCAGGTGAGCACGGCGGAGAATGGCCGTGAGGCGGCGGACCAGCTCTGCGGTCAGGGTGGACCAAAGCTTGCCTTGCTGGACTGGGAGATGCCCGAGCTGGATGGGCCGGGCGTTTGCAGGGAAGTCCGAAAAAAGAAAGAACACTCTTACATCTATATGGTGCTGCTTACCTCGAAAGAAGCGAAAGAAGATATCGTCGCGGGGCTGGAATCCGGAGCCGACGACTATCTGGTCAAGCCGTTCGATACCGCGGAGCTAAAGGCGCGTCTGCGAACGGGATTGCGGATCCTCGACTTGGAAAACCGGTTGGTCGAGGCGCGCGAGGAAATGCGATTCAAAGCCTCGCACGATGCGCTGACCACGCTGTGGAATCGAGGGGTGGTCATGGAGTTGATGGGGCAGGAGCTCTCCCGTTCCCATCGCGAGAATGGGACGACCGTCATCGTGCTCTGCGACATTGATCATTTCAAATCGGTGAACGATTCCTTCGGCCATCTCATCGGAGACGAAGTCCTGCGGGAAACGGCAAAGCGCTTGCTTGCCTCTGTGCGATCGTACGATTTCGTCGGCCGCTATGGCGGCGAGGAGTTTCTGGTGGTACTAAACAATTGCGATCCAGCCTTTGCTATGGCACGCGCGGAAGAAATTCGGAATACCATCGGGCAGCATCCCGTGGAAACGTCTTCCGGCCCGGTTACTGTGACCATGAGCCTGGGCCTGTTGCTCAGTCACGAATGGGGATCACGGTCGGTCGAGGAACTACTGCATGAAGCCGATAAGGCGCTGTACAGCGCGAAGGCGGCGGGGCGCAATTGCGTGCAGTTGGCAAAACCGAAAGTGGTCTGCGGGGTTGCGGATTACCGGGGGCGCGAGCCTGTCAAGCAGAGGCGATGAGTGCTGCACTACCGGCGAATGCAAATCCTTGCCGTGAGAAGAGGGAAGCGTCCTTATGCCTTCGCCTTTGCCTGACTCATCATCTGCCGCATCGCTGCGGTAGAACCGGGAGCTTGCTTTTCACGCCAGGCCTCGAGGCGCTTGCAGGTATCTTCGATGTTCTGGAAAAGGCGGGGATTCTTGAATGCCGAGCGCCACGTGGGGACGATCGTTCGCATGCGGTCCCACACGACCCAAATTTCGCCGTTGCTTTCAAAGAATAATTCGTCGTTAATCAAGCCGCGATTTACGATGCTAGCCACCATCTCCCAGTAGCTGATGACCATTCGAATGTAGGTATTTTCCTCACTGCCTTGCGGGTATCTTTCCATCATCTCTTCAGGCGAAGCTGGATGAAAGTGCTCGACAAACCAGGCACGCGCCTGGCGGATGCGCGTCTCGCGCCGCATGTCATAGAGCCGCAGCATCAAGTTCACTTCTTCAAATGTAATCTGGGACATGATGGAGTCTCCTCGAGCTAACTCATCGCGTCTTGCTGGGCAGCTTCCTGCGGGGAATGAGAAACGCTCGCCAGTTCGATGCGCTGGACACTTGAAACGGGTATGCCCTGCTTCTGAAACTCGAGCTGGATGCGCCTGCGAAGCTCACGCGCAACTTCGTCTTGGCGCGTCGGGACAGTGCGCACCTGTAACCGCACCGTGGAAGAGGTGCGGTCGAAGTGCTGAATTCCAAGAAGTCTTGGTCCATCCACCAGGGCTTGCGACCACGCGGGATCTCCCCGCAGGTCCGCAGCGGCGGACTCCAGTGCCTGGAGGGTTTTCTCGATGGGACTTTCCGGAGAGAGTGAAACATCCACGAAGGCTTGCGACCAATCTCGGCTGAGGTTGCTCACCGTGCGAATTTCGCCATTCGCGACGGTCACCAGGGCGCCGCGCGCATCACGGATCACCGTGCGCCGCAGTGTGAGGTGCTCGACGCGGCCAATATTGTCAGCGATTTGGATGGTATCGCCGACGACGTACTGGTCCTCCAGCACGATATAGAAGCCGCTGATCAAGTCACGAACCAGGGATTGCGCTCCAAATCCTATCGCCAGGCTGGCCAAACCTGCCAAAGTTACGGCCGGCAAGATGTTGATTTTGAATTCGTTCAGCGCCGTCAACAGCGCCACGGCCCAAACAATTTTGCTCCCCGCAGCATAGAGAACCCCGGCCAGCGTGCGCGTCTGCTGCTCGCGGAGTTGCGCCGCTCGGCCCTGTGTTCCCGCTGTCTTAATCAGAAGATTTGTTAGCGCGCGCAACAGTCGGTTCAGCACCAGAGCGATCAGCAGGATGCCAAAGAGGCGAAGTGTGTTCGGTAGCGCCAACTCCAACCAGTGATTGAAGGAACTAGGCATAATCTGAATGAGGGTGGAGTATAACATTGGAAGAGGCTGGAAGAGGCGTTGTGCGTTGTTCCTCCAAGAACGGAGCATTGAAATGAAGGAATCGAGACGCAGGTTTCTGACCGCAGTTTGTGTCGCGGGCGTGCCGATGGGAGTCCTGGCTGGATCCTTGCTTGCGCAAGCGCCTGTCATTCCACAGCCGCGCAACCCGGACACCAAGGATGAGGAACCCAATCCGCTCAAGCCGGACCCGAAAGCAGTCTTGCAGGCGAATGAGAAGAGCATTAAGAAAGATGTCGAACGGCTCTATGCGTTGGCGAGCGAGCTGAAGGTCGAGGTGGAAAAGATGGACAACGTCCAGGTGCTCTCCATCGCGATGCTCAGGAAGACGGAAGATATTGAAAAACTGGCAAAAGAGATCCGATCGCGCGCGAAGGGATGAAGAGAATCGCGGATCCGCGCGGGAGATTGCTCGCTAGCGTAAGCTCGCCATACCGGATAGAATGCTACTGTTGGATGCTGTTCATGCATGCTGCGCGCTTCGGAAACACGGAGAAGCGCTCACCACGCGCCTGTAGCTCAGCTGGATAGAGCGCTGGTCTCCGGAACCAACCATTCCCAATAGAATCAACAGGTTACGAGTGACATCAAGTGGCGTCCTGCGACGTAAATAAAGGACTTAGGGACATGGGTGGGCACAAAATGGGCACAGATTTGGGCACAACAGGATTGCTCCGGACATATTGACAGCAAGAGTCCTCATGCGTACCCCATGCTCAGGTCGTGCGTCTACGGCTCTCATGTAGGCCGCTTCCGGGTCTTCCACACTACATGCGATGCACTGCGAACCCGCATCTAAGTTTTCGGAGGCCAGTATGGAAGGATGCGGCAAGACTATAACAGAACCCATAGTTTACACGCCAGGAGGCAAAGAGAAGCCGCGCTACGGTGCTGCGATCTCTTGTGGCCGACCATACCCAAGCGAGAGTTTTCCTGAATGGGTGTTCTTCTGCCAGTCCTGCGCTGTCAAAGCTGGCGTAATCTGGTAGGGTTGGCGTTTAGATCAGTCATAGGTGGAAAACAATGTCTCTAGTCCTTTCCAGGCCAAAGAAACTCGACCACGTCGATACAGTTCGCTATGAGATCGACATGCTGCGTTTTGCAGCGCAACGATTGGCCGAGATGAGATTGACCGGACGAGATGCATGGGTGTACCTGGAAGCGTTTCTGCTGCATTTCAGAAACCTGATCGATTTTCTCGGCAGCGAAAAACTGCGCTCAGGTGATCTTCACATAATGAATATCTGGCAGTTAGCGAGTTTGGCTGAACCGGGGAATTTGAAAGAAATTTACGAAAAGGGAAAGATACTGAGGATGTGATATGAACCCCCAGGTGACAAGGCAGGGCGAATTTCTCAATATCTTCAGCACATTACTGAAAAACGGACGGATGCCAAAGATTGGGAAGTGCCCGTGATGCTTGATGACATCGAGCCGTTGCTGCGTGAGCTAGAAAAGCACCTGGGAGCACATAAATTCATCTTGGCTCCCGTCCCTCCTAAAACGCTGGATTATTTTGCTGCCAGCACGACGGTCGGCACGTACACAGCAGTCACGCCACGCAACATCGATGACTAGGCACTGCTTACTTCGCTTCGACAAGACGACCTATCGGGTTTTTCTTGATCGCGTCAACGGCAACATCCGCCATGAACGCCAAAATAATCCCTGTGTTTAGATCGACTACATCCTTCTTTTTGGTGGGCTTCTTGTTGTCGGGTGCTTGCGCTGCGGTGGGTACGTCGGGGACTTCGATGGAATGTACTTCGCCCGGTTCGTTGTGATAACCAGAAATCACGCCTAAGACCACTTGATCTAGACCAGTGTGGTATAAAACAGGTCCGCCTGAGAATCCCGGATTGTTGATTCCATCCAACACAAGTATGGCAGTTGGCGATCTGATGATTCCTGATATGTAGCAGTGCTTTATGAATGGCATTTTGTATCGGGTAGAATTTGAGAAGGTAGCTGTCCAAGTGTTCGCGAATGGAAAGCCAAGAAACGAGCATTCCTCGCCCATTCCAAAAGTTCCCGAAGAAACCTTCAGGCTCGGAATTCCTATGTCTAGAAACTTGATGGTCGGTGCTAGAACAACGATGTCAATATCTTTGCCGGGGTCTATGACGGCGAACTGGATTGACTCCCATTTTATCGCTTCTCCGATTGGGACTAGCGCATCCAAAGAGACAGTCTTCTCGATCACTTCACCAACCGGACCCGATTTACGGCCCGTCAGGATATGCTTCGCGGTCAGCCAATATTCGCGGTTATCAACCTCGATAGAGAACATTGTTCCCGCTTCGGTCTTCGACTTAATCATCAGCGTTTTGAACATAATGTTATTGCTCGGCTGCGCCGATTGCGCGGCTGCGCCAAAACAACACATGACGCAAGCCAGTAGAGCGGTACTGCATCGTCTTAGCATCTCTGCCATCAGTTTTCCTTTTTCCCGAGAGGCCTGTTCCAATTAGTCCTCAAGAATCATCTGAATCCAAAATTCTGAACCGAGTTCCCCTAAAACTGATTTTTCACTTTTCAAGAAAACACTTCTGAGAACCGTCTCGTGTTTTCCGATTGCGAATTCATCGCTGCCCTGACTAATTCTTCTGCCGTTTTTATCGTAGCCATAAATGTTGTATCGCACGGCGTAAGATTCATCACTCAAGTTAGCTACCGTTACAGCAATAAACCCAAAACCAGCGTCAGCAGACTTGGCAAAGCTAAACTTCACAGTAGGATTGTCGTCTGGCAGTACGGCAGAGCCGGGGATAGTGAATTTTGCCTTCCAAGGGCCGAGGGTCTTCTTTGCAGAAGCTTCTGATGATGCAGGTTGATGTCCGGCAACGGATGTTTCCTTACGAGCTAACACGACGGTGTAACAGGCAATCACAATTGTTAGGATAACGAGAATAACCGTGAGCCAGATCAACCATTTGGTCAGCTTGCTGCTGCTTTGCTCGAACTTCTGCAACGCTTGAAGGTGTTGCAAGGTAAGACGCCTCATGGCGGTCTCGCTAAGTTGGTTCATGTGTTCAAAGAGACCAAAGATTTCTTTTGAACTAAGAGGCTTGGGGTCCGCCAGTCGCGTTTCTGCTTCCTGCAAACTTTTGAAGGACATTGGTATCCGCTCTTGGGCCGTATTGTATCCTCTGCTTCAGTCCAAGAGAAATAATCCCGTGTTAGAATCCAGCCACGTGCAGGAGGCGATTATGGGCCTTGCCGAGGATTTGAAGTCACCGCAAGAACTCCGTGGCAAGGGCTGACCGTGCTTCTTTTTATAGAAAGATTTCTGCTGGCTATCTTAGCTGCTGTCTTTGTGGGATTGGTGGTGTTGAATCCTTTGAAGTTTGATTGGACACAGCGCGTTACACTTGGCGGGTGCATAGTCCTCGGTGCCTATTTTGTTGCGCACACTGCACTCAGGACCAAAGAACCGCCCAAAGTTGTGGAAGCCCCTGACTCATCCGACGTTGCGATGCGCGTCCGCATCAGTGCCTTAATCGGGGAGGCAGTCAAACTTCAGGAGCAGTGTCAGGGAGTTCCGAACCCGTACAAGACACCGTGGCAAGCACAACCTATCTTGGCTCAGGCCATCTTTGGCTGGAAGAGTAGAGTGCAGGAAGTTTTGTCTATGGACCTAGACCCGGACTCTCTTCTAAAGTGGCAGAGTGCGATTCTGTACACTTCGCCAGAAGATGCGAAAAATCCGAGCATCGCAGCTTACTGCACTGAGCTGGGTGTAAAGCTGGAAACCCTGCGAGAGATTGCAAAGAAGAAAGCGAAGTAATCCGGCAACGTTACCATGACAATTACCCGGAATCGCATCCCCGGTCCCGATTTTTGGACTGCTGTTTTCACAGGACTTCTATTCCTGACCGCATTTGTGGCTCTGATTGTCGGCTACCGCCAACTCAAAGAGTTTCATGCGGAGGGGCAAGTTCAACACCTCCTTACTCTCGATCAAAAATTCGATCAGGAACCAATGCTCACGTATCGCCGTGGGTTGGCAGAGAAGCGGCTGAAAAACGAAGAAAACCCGGACGAGCTATATCCGTTGTTGGATTTTTTCGAGACGGTCGGCCTGCTCGTGAAACGCGGATATCTTGATGACTCAGACGTATGGAACACTTACAGCTATCCAGTGTTTATTCTAAATGCCGATGCCAGGCAGATCATTGAGCAGCAGCAACGAGAAGACCCCACCACGTACGCAGAGTTCTCGTCGCTGGTCGAACGGCTTCAGCGCATAGAAGCGGACAAACACGGTACAAGTGCTCACCCGTCAAAAGATGAAATTGCCGATTACTGGAAACAGGAATTGTCCGCAGGCAAATCAATCCCCATGCGTCCGCATCCGCGCAAGAAGACCACAAAATAGATCGATCTCAGCGGGGTGTTGCCTGACGAACATGATAAACCTAACCGACCAAGACATTTTGCTGCGGCTTAATTCATTCGAGGACGCCTTCGTTGAACGAAAGACCGCAAGCGATTCGAAAGACTGGCTCAAAACCGTGGTTGCATTTGCGAACTCTGTGCCAGTTGGAGACCCTGCAATCCTTTTCATCGGTGTACGGAATAATGGCGATATCGAGGAAGGCGCAAATCTTGATTCTTTGCAACGAACGTTGAGCGAGAAGTTGGCTGCGGCATATCCGCCAATCTACTATCTGCCGAAGGTACTTCAGCAAGATGGTAAGCAATTCCTCGCTGTCATTGTTCCGGGAAGTGAAAACAGGCCGCACTTTGCAGGTCAGTCCTACGTCCGTGTTGGTTCTGAGACTAAGAAGGCCAGCGAATCTCAATTTGAAGAACTGCTTGCCCAAAGGCAGAGTAAGTCATTTGAAATTCTAAAATGGAAGAACCAAGACATCACGGTGGAACGCACGTATGCGGGAAGAACCGGCAGATATCCTGTGGTTGCGAAGGTCGCCGGGTGCAACGCCTTCTATGTGACGCTCCTCCAGGGCAACGACCCTATATCGTATTCTCTGACAAAAGTAGAGATTTCGTATGATGACAAAGAACGCAGGTTGAAACTCCAAATTCATGAGCATGCCATTTGAAGGCTGCGAAATCTCCGTGGTGGGATTTGCTTGGCAGATAGAGGCCGTAAATGTCCGCATTTGATAGCGTTCTTCGAAGTGAATGCCAAACACTGTTATGAACTTAGACTGGAAACCGCTTTCTGAAGCTGTTCAGAACGCTTCCAACCTGCCAGGAATTTATTTTCTGGGCGCTCCCTTTCGAATTGCGTATGGCTCCACGTCCTCTCGGGTCTTCTACATCGGTTCGAGTGAAAATCTCCGAAAGCGGCTTGTCTCACATCTTAGTAGGTCGGTTCGCGGCAACTTTTTACTGCTTCAACTCGCTAGTCCGACGCGAGACAACATTGCGTGCTGTTCCTTCTCATTCGCTGAGGTCAAAGGCAGCAGGCTACTAGAACTTGAGGGTCGAGTCATGTACGCCTTCGGCCTAAAGCACGGTTTTATTCCTCACGGGAACCGCATTCCAGAAAGTTCATCGAACGACCCTAGCAGCGCGAGGATAGAGATTGTTGAATCGGTTTCAACGGCGTTTGAACTTCTGAATGAAGACCAGATTGCGGCTCGGTACAACATGCGCGTAGATCGTCATCCATATTCGATATACAACTCGCTAAGTGTGGACCTTGAGATAGTCGGTAAGGACGTGAAGATCGTAGAGAGGAGAGAATCTGCAAAAATTTACAGCATCAATTTCATGACCGCACCAAAGTCGAGGTCAGACAAACTCTGACCCCTCGCCCAACCCGCCGTGTCGCCCCACTATTTTTCCCGCTCTTTATCAAAAACCTCGGGGCATTCCTTCTCGAACAGCCGTCCCTGCGGGGTGGGCGGAAGTGTACCACCAGCCGGGCGGGTGTAGAGTCTCTCGGCTATGACTGAAATAGCCTGGTTGGAAAAGTAAGCAAGACCATCCTTTTTACAACCTTTTTACAGCATGAGAGCCTGATGGAACACAAGATAGTCGCAATGTAGGAAACCAATAATCAGATTGCGCTCCGAGGGGCTCCCTCCGAGGGGCCCCTTTCCAGTATGGCCAATCCCTCCGTTCGCTTGACATCGTTACAAATCTGGGATTTATAGAATGCAGTATGCACCACTACATATCTTCCGGAGGAGGAGTATATCCAATGATTATCGGTGACCGCCTTCGCGCACTCCGCGAAGAAAAGAAACTCTCCCAGGGCCACATCGAAAAGCGTACGGGCTTGCTTCGCTGTTATATCTCGCGTGTCGAGAACGGTCATACAGTTCCCGCCATTGAAACGCTGGAGAAAATGGCTCGCGCTCTAGAGGTCCCTCTCTATCAACTCTTCTACGACGGCGAGGAGCCGCCTAAGTTGCCGAACCTACTCAAGCGGAAATCATCTAGTGAAATCGCTTGGGGAAGTTCGGGCAAGGATGCACGATTTCTGGGCAAACTTCGTCGTGTGTTGGGTAAAGCTGACGAACACGACCGAAAGCTCGTTCTGCTGATGGCTCAGAAGATGGCCCTTCGCTAGGAAACTGTCACATCTCCGGTCAAGCGACAGGTTTCTTCATAAGGTGTTCTAAGCGTTCGAAGGTGCTCTGGTGACCGCAAATTCTGGCGGCTTCTGGAAGTTCATCCCGTGCGATAGCTATTTGCGCAATGTCTCTGGCGAGTTGGGTATATATCCTGCTGTACGCGGGGTCTCCTTTGGGCGTGCCTTTCTTCTCTTGCTCATTCAGCGCGAGTTCTAGGTCCTTGAAATACTCGACGACTTCACGCTGAGTGTCCATCGCTGTTTCTCCCGATGCGGGATTCTATCACGCGCCCCTCAACGACGACGGCGCGGGTAAGAACTGAAGCGCTTGGTATCTTGCGAGGCATTTAGTTGTGTTATAGCCTCGTCGGGTCCCTGCTTGGGAGGGTGAAATGGCCCTCGGTCCCAACAAGGGCGGTTCCTACCTTATGAAGTATGGGTGGATCATCGCATTGTTAGTGGCTGTGTGCGCTCTGGGTATCGGCATTTGGCTCGGGCGGTAACTCTGGGCGAACAAACCGAAAACACCATTGCACAAACACCGCTCATGCAACTCATTTTCGCAGAGAGTCAGCACGCCTCAACGGATTCCATTAAACCCTGCACTGGGGTTGGTCTGGCAGCCTCCAAACAGTTCGAGGATGATCTCGGATTGAGGTGGTAGTTCCCGCCAGTGTTGGATACGCCACAGACAGCAGCCTTTGCCTTCGATAATCTTCAGATCGGTTTTTGTGGGTGTTCAAAAGCGGTGATTTAAGCAGAACCTCGCTTGAGGCAAGGAAAAGAGCGGTTTTTTGTCGTCGCCGCGCCGTCGAAGACCAATGCGACACCGTCTTTCAAAAAAGCTTAACCACACCAACTCTTCGAGGTGGCCATGGAGCCGACGCGTCGCAAACTGTTATGGATCGAAGAACAGCATTTTTGGGGCTGGAGTTGCTCCGAATGCGCATGGCTATTCAGACCTTTGGGGCCGCTTGTTGGCGAATCTATTGACGATATGAAGGTGCACTACGAAAAGCAGCGCGACAAGGAGTTCGCATCTCATACCTGTGCCGAGCACCGGAGAGCCTCAAAAAACCCCGGTTAGGTCCGGCGACGGTCCAACCCGTCATGGACTTGTGCCAGAAGAAAAAGTAAACTGCTGTTCCCGCTTCTCCTACCTGAATCTCAATTCATGGAATGCAGGAGTTCCAGCGTGACCGAGGAAAGGAAATTCGCCATCCTGTTTGCTGCAACCATTCTGGCTGCGCGGAAACTGATCGACATGGAGCCGAACAAACCGAACATGGCGAAGCAATTTCATGTGGACCACGCCATCGATGATGCCGTTTTCATCCTCGAACGGATTGATGCGAGATGGCCTTCGCTAGTGAATTCATTTGCCTCCAAACCAGAATAGACTTCATTCACGTTCGACTGCCAACGCAATAATCAAATTCTGATCGCAGAACCCGGCCCGGGCAGCCTTCAATTGAGATTGGAATGGACGCCGTACAGGTTGCCACCAATGGAGAGCAATTGAGGGAGGGGCGAGAGCTTGTGCCAACGACGCGAGTGAGCCATCTTCCAACTGAGCCAGTTAACACCTGTGGCCATCACCATTCCGGAGGCGTAGTAGGCGGGTGTGGGCAGGCGGGCAAAGGGTCTGGCTAGCGGGTCGGTCTCATACCACCAATATGAGTTTCTGACTTCCAGCGTTTGATGCATGTCGGCCAAAGCCGCGCCATAGACTGAGGCGCTTAAGAGCACGAACCTAGCTTTTGAAAAGCGCACGGGTGATTTGGGCCTTGACTGAAATGGGTCTGCCTCAGCGGGACGCACGGGGGCTGTAAGCTTCGAATTAGTTCGCTTTGGTTCAAGCAAAAGCACAGCGAGTTTTGGGCTTGAGTCCGGTGGACCAGTTTGCGCATTTGCGACGGGTGCAATGAAGATGGCTCCGAGAATTGCCAGGCCGCAGGCAGATCGAATATTCATGGGAAATCCTCTTGGCCGATGAAAAACCAATTCTCGTCGGCCTGGTTCCCAAGAAATTCGCGTCGAATCGCAAAACTTAGTGATTAGTTTCGAGCGGCGACATCCGGCTGTGCTCGGTCCTGCTTCGGTATGATCCTCACTCGACTGTCGAATACCTGATAGTCCGTGAACTGGCCGCGACACCAGTAAGCCTTCCTATGTTCAACCTGTGTGTAGATCGTGAGAGGGATGAGCCGAGGAGTCTCGTCCTTTCGCTGGAGCCAGCCATAGGTCACCACACCCTGGTAGTGTTTCCACTTGCCCGGAAGCTCGTAGTGCTCCGAGATGCGGAGGATGTTGGTATCCCCGTCGGTCCAGACTTCGCCGTAACAAGCAACGATGTCAACCTTGCTGACCTCGTGGAACACAAAGTCGGAGATCGTTTCGAATTTACATACGCTATCCTCGATGTTGGCCCAATACTGGAAGACCTTCATCCGCTGGTCGTTGATCACCACGTCGGCAGCCTGATGGATTCTCAACCGAAGTTCTGTTCCTACCATCTCGGGTAGTTCTGACCACTCACCTCCGGGCCTTATTGAGTCGTTTAAGCGAGGGAAGGGTACGTTTTGTAATTGTTCTTTACCGTCTGGATAACTGCGGAATCGTTGAACGCCGTCGATTACCCGGATTTCATACTTGGCAAGAGCAGAGGGTTCCTTGTCCCCTGACCCCCATTCGAAGCTTTGAACAGCAATGAAGTTCCGCATGCTGTCCGCCAGAAGTTGGGCTTTGCTCCGCAGCAGTTTGACTTCGGCAGGTTCCTCTGGCCGATGCTGTAGCCCATCGATACGCACTGGCACGAATTTCGCGTAGTGGTCGGGGTGTGGAGCAAATTTGGGATAAATATCCGCCGAGAGTGGCGAGATGGTGGTGGGAAATATTTTCTGTGCCAGGAAAGGTTGTACTTTGCTAACGAACTCAACCAGGGCTTGAACTGGCACAGCTAGCGCCGTCGTTTCATTGCTCTCGCTCAGAATACCTACGATCTCTTCGGTTTTCCTGTCAACGACGATGCCACCACTTGCCCCCCTTATGCGAATTGGTTTATCGGAGGACAACTGGTAGCCAAAAGCAAGAAGACCTGATTTGGTCGAGCCTTTGAATGTGGCTGGAAACCGGGTCAGTTTGCGAATGGGATTGATAGTTTCATAGGGGTAACCGTAGATGTCTACTTCCTGGCCAACTTCCAGCTCATCGAGACTGTACGTAAGACCATGATGTTGGGGCAGCGAGCGCCGTAACTCAAAAATGGCAAGGTCCCGATTCCTGGCGTACGGAAGCATGCTCCCGTTCAGGTTCGCGGTAGCCCCTTTATCGTCAGGACCCGTGGCAAAATATCTTTGGATAATCTTTTCACGTTTGATCTTACCAGCCCGTGTGGTCATCGCTACGTGATAGTTGGTTCCGATGAAGCGGCACCTAGCATCTAGGCAAAAGCCCGTACCGAAGCTAGCGTCTATGTCGAGCTTAGGGCCAGGTTTCCCCGCGATACCAAGCTTTACACCGGGAGCAATTTTCAACGACGTAATCGGAACGACGATCTCGCTAAAATCCTGAGTGTGTTCCACAGCGGAATCAGGGGTGATGGCCGATGGACTCGGGAAGGCTTTTTGAGCCGCCGCGATGGGCGACAGGCAGAAACACGCGATTAAGATCGGAATGCCTTTGCGCAAAACCATGAGGCACCAGTTCGGCCCTGAACGAGTCGGTGCTCACGAAATGCATGCGCTTCTCCACGAAGTTGGCACTGTGGACAAAGGATTTAGTTGGAGTTGAATCCAAGGCTGAACCAAAATGAAACAGGGAAGCCGCCCATTACGGGAAAATGGTGTTGATATGAAATCGGGAGTGACACAAACAGTGCGCCCGTTTGTTCCAAGCGATGAGGCATATCTGCGCTGTCCGCTGTGCGTAGGCGTTTCTTTGGGGCTAGCGACCAAAATCTACCGTCTTCATGTCAATCCTGACGCACTGCGTCTTTTGCGTCTCTTTGTTTTGAGAGTCATTAACAGTCGAATCGCTCTCGAAATCCTCTTTTAATAGCTCAATTGCTTCGTCTCCATACGACCAAGAAACTAGCCCAAGCTTATAGTCCGGCCTTCTGAGGCTGAGATGAGCTGGCCCATAAAGCCTTTCAAACTCAGGCAGTAATTGTTCGATGGTCAGTGCTTCAGCCGAATAGTCCAACCAAAACAACCTCTCTTTCCAGAAGCCAACAAGAACGGGACACTGACCAGAAACTGTGAGGATTCGGAGTTCTGAAAACCTTTTCAAAGATTCGGGGTCGTCGATGCAGCAAGTCAAGAAACCCGAGTCGTCCGGGTCTTCGAGAGTGTGTCGATTGATTACAGGGTTGATTAAAGGGTTAGTGGGCGTACCACACGCTGATCCAGGAAATATAGATTTGAAATAACGGAGCTTCTCCCCAATCTTCTGTTGTCCTAGTGAAAAGACAAGCGGATCGTACTTTCGACGACTCCCAGCTCCAGGGGCACCTACGAGCATAAGGAATGAGACAACGATTGCCATGATCCGATTGAGTGGCAAGCTCCCCGTGTCTGACGACGGCGATCTCTTAGATGTCATTCCCATCCACATTGAGGTTAGAACCGCAAGCTGCGCCCGGCTATTTGCCCGACCTGCGAAATGTTCGACTCTGTAATTGCAATTGATGGGCCACAAACTTCTTTCTGAATATTCCGAAACCTTTAAACATCTGAGGTCGGGCGACAACGGAGGTAGTTATCATCAACCCATACCAAATTGCCGGGGGCGTCTACGTTTCTTTTGGCATTGACACAATTCGGTATATTCTCAGATTTCGTTTCTGGATTTGGAGTCGGACCGAATCTGTTCTGCGCTTGAAAATTGTGCGCATGCCTGCATCGGTTCGACTTCGGCGTGTCCTTTTAACTGGTTTTTTCCTACGGCGATTTGGGATCATCACTCCTCCAGAGTCAAAACCTGGAACAGAAGAGATTTCGACAAGAACCGCGATGGTGGATAAAAGGAAATACTTTGTCCGGGGGCATCGCACCAGTTTGGGAAGACTCCTGGGATGGTTTCTTTCATCCTACGCAGAAGTTTCCGAACAACTGTTCTTCGAGAATCGAGTTCCCCGAGAAGGCTTTTGAAGGCGACGGTATCGTGCCCGTACCATTCCGGCGGAATAGCTTTGGCGATGTCCCAGAGCAATTGCTTACTGATCTCGGATTCAAGGACCCCCAGCCAAGGCTCGAACGCCTCGATTCCCTGGACTTGTTCGTAGACGGCCTTACGAAGGTACATACTCTTTCGCGGCGTATCGGGAAAATTCCATTCTCCAGCATTGAAGCAGAAGCCCTGGTCGATCATCCACACTTGATGCGGTGCGCCGACGTTTGGGCGACGAAAGATGACTTGTCTCCCGTCGGTGTTGCTCGTCCATAAATCAAAGACGAGCATCCCAACAAAATCATGTAGATTACTCGCCTCCAAGATGTGTTTGTCCGACGCGAAGTCGAGCATGCTCAAGTGGTGTGGATCGCCAATGTATGAGGACCCGAACTGAAGCCCAGGCTGGCAACGAGTACGGGAAAGTGACATCTCTACGCACAGGTCTGGTGTGAGCAGAACTAAATCCTTTTGGACATTAATGATCGCAATCGGTGTCGTAGGTAGCCCCAGGCGAGCCGCTAAGCTGGTTCCCAGAAGCTCATTCACAAGGACGCGGCGGTGCTGCGGATTATTCTGGAATTTGACGACGTAGTAGTTCCCGTCCGAACACCGCATGAGGTGTGACTGGGAGCCACCTCTCATCCGGCGAATGTGCTCGACCGCGTAGAAAGTGCGGACATCAGAGTGGACAATCCTACTTACTGTCTCAGGCTGGGTGGCCATGATGCCTCGCAGTTGATCGCGATGACTCGAATCAAGAATGCTTCGGATTTCCTTTTATTAACTTCCGATACGAATAGAAAGTCCGTTCATTGTGTAATGTAAATGCAGACGTTGCTCGCGAGTGCCGCGCCGCAATCACGTTTCTGGCAGTTGGATGTGAGTTCAGAAATTGCGTGATGACAGGCCAAGTGTCCTGTACAGTTGAGACTTCCCAGAACAGAACACCTTCCCATGAATTGTTTCAAGACGGGAATTCTCATTTTACGTTGTGTTGGCGGGAGATGCCCGTTCATGCGCTCATCCAAATGATTCCGTGTTCATCTTGAGAATCAGTTCCAACAGAAAATTGTTGGTCCGTTAAATGCAGGAAAGGGCGCTGACAGTGCTCCATGCGGACGATCTTCCCAACACTTTGTTTTCTGGTGTGCGTGGCTCATGCTTCGGCCCAATCGCCCGTGGCCACTGCAACAGGGCGACCGTTTGATCTCGGCCTAGGATATTCCTACATACGCCGCTTTGACGGTTCGTATAATCCAGTTGGATTAAGTGGTGCGGACGCCAACATGTCGATCTCCGTCCATTCTCACTTAGCTATCAGAGCTGATTTGGGGTATGCGCGAGCAGCCAATGTCCTCGGGTCAGGCCGTCACAGCGATGTACTGACCTACCTCGCAGGCCCTGTTTTCTATCCCACGTCTCACCGTCGTTTCAACACTTACGTGCAGGCGCTTATGGGAGGCGCTAGAGTCACTGGCCCAATTCTCTTGAATGGCGGAGTATTTCTCGGCAGAGCATGGGTGACTACGTTCTCTTGGGCTCTTGGTGGCGGTGCTGAATACTGGGTTACGGATTCCATGGCTGTTCGCACAGGTGTAGATTATCTACGAACTGCGTACTTCGACTCTGCGGAGACGATTCGAGGTCAGAACAACCTAAGGACAACTGTCACCGTTGCCTATTATTTCGGAAGGCGCTCGCGAAGAGGCCGATAGTGCCGTTACTCTTTCTCTTCTAGAACTGAACCAGTTTGTTTTGCACAGCATACCGAATTATTTGCCCGACAGAATGAAGGTCGAGCTTCATCATGATCCGTGCCCGGTAGGTTTCGACTGTCGCAACGGTTATGCTCATGAGCGGAGCTATTTCCTTGTTACTCTTTCCCTCCGCCAGAAGTCGGACAACCTCACATTCTCTCTTGCCTAGGGCATTTCGGGTGAGGGGTGAACTAGAAGGGGACAACTGAGTATTGCCGCTCAGGAACAGCGACTCGGAAGATTCTTGGCTTGCCCTCCCATCTTGCTCTGGTGCTTGTTTCCCTTCGCTTGAGTCATTCTCCTCGATGTTTCGGGTCACCTGGCATTCCTTTCTAGCCTCATGCCCTAGACAGTATGATTCGAGGGAGTGGTTTTCCATGAGCATAGGAGGCTGGGACCTCTCTTCTGAAACTTGTTCGAGACTTCGAACGGTGTTTCAGCCACGCATGTAAAATCAAGCGTACTGTTGCAGACTGGTACACTAATTACAAGTCCGTTGTTTCTCTAGAGAAAGGACCCTAGGGGAACTAACCCGGTGGGTTATGGCTTAACGATCCCTTGCCTTACCGCTTGGAGCATGAGATCACTTGCGGAGTCTATGTTCAGTTTTAGCCGAATTTTAGCTCTGTGAGATTCTACAGTCTTCACGCTGATCCTGAGTGCTGTCGAAATCTCTTTGTTGCTCTTTCCCCTTGCCAGAAGCTCAAAGATTTCGATCTCTCTTGGTGATAAGGGCTTTACAACATCATTCCCGAGCAGACGTGCGCCGAGGTTTTGTCCGAAACGCTCATTGGCGAAGGCCGAGTGGGCATGGGGCAGGCGGACTCGCTGCTCAGTGACCGCGCCTCCTATATTAGACATTTGGGCGGGTGGTCGGAGCTTTTGAGGATTCTTGAGCATTTCTCGTATGGAGGTTTCCACCATTTCAATCGACCCGCTCCACAGTTCGCCGCTCTCCTTTTCTAGCGCGTAGGGTATTCCAAGATACGAATGCGGGGCTCTTTTCTCAGGCATATTCCCCATGAGGGCCAGAATGCATTTCTCAAGCCTTTTCAGCCATGTAATTTCAATAACCAGCGTTCCAACTCGGTCCACCCTACCCGTCGCATCTCGGATTGGAAAATAGTTTGCGATCCAATACCCTTCGCTGTTTCTTGTGGGCAATTGACCCCTGATCTCGGCATTTAATACGCTTTTACCGGAGAACATCACGTAAAGCAGCATAAGCTCAACAGTTGAGCCAACCGGCCCAATGACTGCGCGCACAGTTTTTCCAGTATGAGCTTCCGCCGGGACTCCGTTCATCGCCGCCAAGGTATTGTTGACACTAACGTATCGCAATTGGGAATCGCAGATGGCGATTCCAATCATGGAAGACTCTGAGGCACCTGCGACAGAAGGATCGATATTTCCAGTGTCGCTGGGAGCAAAATCCTGTTTGTCCAAACCACGAGCGCCGTCGGTCAGACTGGCCTCCGTTTGAGCATGTTCGGGGACTCAGCTCTTCATGACCACAAATTTACAGGTATTTATAAAAACCTCGTATTGGACTTCGCATCGATCCTACGGCTCACTCGACTCACCCTTTCCGGCGTGTCAGTGACAAAGGCAGTTCCGTGCACAGTACTTTCACCCAAGATGCAGTAATTTGTCAACATGATAAACACCGTCTGAATATACCAATATTTTATTTTATGTGCTTGACACGTTTATTGTGAGTATGTATAAGTTTACCCCCTGAAGGGCGTTCCGCTAGCTCACCCGCCTCCTGAGAGGGCAAACCAAGAGATGGCACGACGCAAAAGAACGCCCTTCTCCTGGAGCGCCGTATGCTTACCTTTATCCGTCAGCCTCATCGTGCGACCGACTCGCCTCGTTCGGGGAGTACGTCGGCTGACTGTGCCAGCGAACCAAGGCTCCGTTGGAGAGATTTCAATATCTGTCCTCACTGCCGCACAAACGGACGGCCCTCGCTGCTTGTGCGGCTGAATGAGTGGGGACCAATGATCTCTCGGTCGGATGGATTCGATTTCCATCTCGTCCTGGGTGACAGGCCAATTGAGTATCCCGCTGAGCGAGCGGCGGGTAAGTCAGAGATGATGTCTGCCGGATTCTGGTACCAACATGAGGCGAACGGCGGGTCAACAGAAACTGTCGTCGTCATTCTTCGGAATCCACCTCAAGCTTGGGCTTCTTTGATTCGTCGCCTAGAGATGGTCGCTGACAAGTTATACGGGAAGCTCTGCAAGTCGGGCCGTCTCGCTACCCTCTATGAGTTCGATAGCGACCGTCTCCGCGAAGTCCACCATTGAGCGCGTAGGCTACGGTCAGCCCAGCCACACATCGGGGTGCGGAGATGGAAAGAATTTACGACACATTACAGCGCATCCAATCATTGTGGAGAAAGCTGGAACGAACAAAGCCGGATACGAGCGAGTACGTTGCACTCATGAATCAGATTCGCGCCTCGTCGAATGAGTACAGGGCGCTCATTGGCGCACCCAAAAAACCCAGAGAATCGAAATAAAAACCGGACCGCTCTTTCCATTTACAGGCCGCGTGAACGCTGCGGGAAAGCGCTCCGTTATTCAATTTCTCCAGAATCCAAATTCCCGTGGGCTAATATTGCGTCAAGGAGCCGCCCAAACTGCCGAATCTGCTCAAGGGGAAGTCATCTGTCCAAATCGCATGGGGTAGCTCAGGCAAAGATGCGCGATTCCTGAGTAAGCTACGCCGGGCATTGGGCAAAGCCAACGAACAAGATCGCAAGCTGGTTGTGCATATGGCGCAGAAGATGGCCATTCGCTGAGCGGACTTGCTCTGTCGGTCTTTGCCAATTGAATTCAAGGCAGACGATACACGCCGTCACGCATTTCAGATTTTCACCCACGATTTGTGCGATACCGTTTTTCGTCGCCGGGGAATAGCATTTGGGAAACGGAAGCCGGCGATCCCTGCACTAGCTGGTACCGTCGTTCGGATTTCTCAATCTTAGGAGGACGATTTAGCAATTACTATATATATTGTGACTTTCAATGATGTTCTTATATCCAAAAGAACACATGGCAGACACTTTATATTGAAGTCCTGAAGACCTATTGCTTGAATATAAGCATCACGAGGTCCTGATGGATAACGCCGAGCTACCTGGTACCCGCCCTGTCGCTGCCGCGCCGGTCGCGCAGGTTCAGGCCACAATGCAGAGCGTTGCTCGCGTGCAGCGCTGGATATGGTCCTCTGGAATTCTAGTAACGTTGCTGTTGACGCTGGGAATCGCATCCTTCGCGTTCCCCGGTTTGCTCTCGGAACAGAATGAGTTCTATACATTTAACCTAAATTTGGCCGTTCGTGGCTTGGTCGGGCTTGTCTTGCTTTTCAATATCTACACAGTTTATCAGCAGTTGCAAATCCACGGACTACAGTCCGACCTCAAAAAGCAAATCAGTGCATTTGATAGGTTAGAAGACCGCACTGAGCAGGTGTACAAGATAGCGTCTCTCGATGGCCTTACGGGTCTTTACAATCGGCAATCCGGAGAGCTGCGCCTCGCCGAAGAAATTTCGAGATCGCAGCGACATTCCAGACCCTTCACCGTTCTTATGTTGGACATAAACGGGCTGAAACTAATCAATGATACTTTCGGACATCCCACTGGTGATCTCATGCTTAGATATTTTGCAGAGCGATTGCAGAGCGCGGTTCGCGGTTCCGATATTCCAATCCGCCTTGGAGGAGATGAGTTCTTGGTTTTGTTGCCCGAGTGCAAAACCAGCGACGTACATTTCGTACTTGACCGATTAAAAGGAATGACAGGTGACTTTGACGGACACCAAATCCCCATTGAGTTTGCTGCCGGATGGACCAACTATATTCCCGGAGAATCGTCTCAGAAGTTGATCATGCGTGCAGACGCCGCTCTATATGCCAATAAACGCATGGCCGCAGAAAAGCGCAGACAAGAGAAAGCGATTGAAACAATTCAGCCCGGCCAGTCGTCGGGCGAGGAGTCGTCCAACGGCCACGCCACAAGCACTCTCACACGGAGAGAATACCAAGTTCTCCAGCTGCTGGCGCAGGCCAAGAGCAATAAAGAGGTTGCAGGGGTGCTGGGACTTAGCGTTAGGACAGTCGAAACTTATAGAGCCAAGATCATGGCCCAGCTGGATGTACATTCCGTGAGCGAGTTAGTTCTCTACGCAGTGCGTAAAAATATTGTAAAATTGGAAGACTCCCGCGAGTAGCTTAGTTTCGTCAATTTTAGGCTTCTTTGGCAAACAACCAGGCCAATCCTTTTTGCCCCGGCTTCCAGCTCGATACCGGTTCACGCCGACCTGGGCACCCTCTAGTAGTCCACGGTAAGTAAAATACCTCTATCGATAAGCGATTTTTAGTAGAACTCGGTATTGACCCCGTGCGGCATTGCGTATCATACAGGTACTAACAATACATTGGTTGACGGTTACGGGTTAGTATCGGGGCGAATCGCAGCTGGCATGGCACTACTGTCAACCTGCCCCATTTCGTGCTTCTAGTCCGTGCGCGCCAGGTCCCCCGCTGCGCAGTAGATCGTCGGGAGGCTATATGATTCGAGTATTTCTCGCCAGCAATGATCCTAATTTCAGCCAAACTCTCTGTGAGTATCTTATCGTTCAACCCGATATTAGAATCTGCGGGAAAGCCGCTGTCAGCCTCAGGGCAGCTCGTGAAGCCAGCAGACTTCATGCTGATATAGCTATTCTTGAAATGCCGATCGTGCATGACCTAGAAATCGTCGATTGCTTCAAGAAGCTTTCTCCGAATCTTGCACTTCTCCTGGTTTCTGGACATGTCAACTGTGAGGCCGAGAAGCAAGCCTTACTACACGGGGCGGATGCGGTCTTTCCGAAGGAAGATGACCCCAAGTCCATCGTCCTAAACGCGCGGGCGATTCATGATTTGATTGCACCTTAACGTGTGTGGCGTCTCAGGGAACGGCTGCAAGCGTCCCTGCAAGGAGGTTACCGAGATGGAACTCTTCTCGATCTGCAAGAATCCGAGATGTCGCTTTGTTCTGGACCGCCGCGTACTTGTAGAATTGCAGGAAAGCCCGCAATCCCTGAGCAAGTGTCCGGTTTGTGGGGGCGACTGGTCATCCTCATGCCCATTCTGCGGTCGGACCCTAACCATCAATTTTGTTAGCGGACTACCTCAATCCGCATGTTGCGGACGCAAGTTACGTGCGGAAGTACGTGCTGCCTAGCCTTGTCAGGGGAACGCGGACTCAATGTTGTATTTTCTCGGAGGTGACCGTGCAACTCAAACAATTCGACGACAGAAATCTTGAACCTGTCTCCTGCGGTGCCTCTCGGCATGTGCTAGACGGGGTCAGCCCGATGGATGTATTGGCAGAACTTGTTAGTCTTCTGGACGAATATGCTCCCTCTTGGTATTCAGAGGCTCAAGATGAGAGAGCCCACGCAGCCTTGCGCATGGTGAGAGGAGCCTGAAATCTTGAACACCGAGTTCCCCGGAAGCGGCGGGGCAGAATTCTTAGGCTATAAAGCTCACGAGTCGGATGGCTCTCAACCGTGGTTCACATAACCATCTGCGGCATCAAAGTCTGTAGTGCCTGGTTAACGCAGCGCTTACCGGACGAGTGGACTCCTCATTTTCGTTTCTAGGAGTTTGTAGTGCTTGAAGCAGGCTGGCGGTTACTTTCCTGTATCGATGTGTAATTGTTTTGGATCTTCTGCAACAATCTCCGGTAACCCCGCGTATGCCGTGATCTTACCTGTGACGCAAACTCGCTTTCCGTTGTACTCGTTTTCAGGCTTTCCAAACTTGCTCCGATTGTCGCCCCAAATCACGATGGTGAAGACTTGATTCGGATAGGGCTTGTCTAGATTCAAGAAAGTGGGCTGGCCTTTCGTTGAATCCGCGTATCGTGTGCTGACCACTGCCCCGCAGACAGTCGCGGTCTCACCGAAATGCTCCTTTGCTTCGCTGGCGGTCAACTTCTTCTGCGCTTGAATCGGCGACACAAGAACCGAGCCGATCAACAGCCAGAACAGAGCCCTAGTTGTTCTCATTCTGATCTCCTAGTTCGGATGAATTGCTTATTTGCAGACCCCGCACTTGCCACCGTCCTTGGCGCAGTGCTTACAATATTTGCAATTCTTGCAAGCGTTGCAGGGGTCGGCACCTGTGCAGGTCGCTGATGAAAGGTCGAGTGGAAACTGATTGATGAGAAGAACCGATAGAACGATCTGAGCTAGGGCCGCGAAAAACCATTGCTTGTTGAACACGGTTGAGTCCTCCGAATGGTGGTTTTGGTCCCCAGGTATGCAGGCAGCATGATGGGATTCTTCCTATAGGTCAAGATTGGCCATATTGCTTGTGTTGTTTATTGGCAACTCTCGGCAACTGAGGCGCTTGTTGGCACTCACCTGGAGTGTTAATCTCCGAGATAATCCCTAGATTTTTTACCAGAGAGGATTCATCGTGCGAAACCCAACCCTTCCGTTCGGCCTGTCGTTGCTTGTTCTCTTGACCCAAACCCAATCTCTGCTGATGGCATCCGAACCGCCAGAATCTCAAACCGCAGGTCAGCAGCAGAATCCGCCGATTACTCCACCCCAAGGTGCACCGACTCAACCAGCTCCCACTCCTACTTCCACTGACACAGCCAAGACGTTGCTCCCAGGCCAGTTCATTCTCCAGGACGCGACACCAGTGAAGCTACGGCTTACCCGTAACGTGTCATCTGAAGATGCGCACGTGGGCGATTCAGTTGATTTCGAAGTACTGGAAGATGTGGCTGCGAACGGAATAATGGTCATCCCGAAAGGGTCAGTAGCTATCGGCAGTGTGACAGAAGCCCAGCCGAAACGCAGAATGGGTCGTGCAGGCAAGTTGGAGATAGTTCTCGACTACGTCCGTTTAGCAGACACGGAGAAAGCCCCTGTTCGGGCCGTCAAGGATGCAAAGGGCGGAAGCCACACTGTCGGCATGACGGCGGGAATCGTTGCCACTGGCCTCTTATTCTTTCCTGCCGCTCCATTCTTCTTGTTCATGCACGGCAAGGACATCACTGTTCCCAAAGGCGCAGAGATGACCGCTTACGTGAATGGTGATGAGCGGTTGGAGACCAAGAACTTTCCTGCAAAGACAGAACAAGGCATGCAATCAGTCGCCGCGCCACAGGCAGTACCAACTCAATCTGACCCCGCACCTTCTGCGGGAGCGCCTACCGGAGTGCCAGCAACTGGAACACTAGACGTGCATTCAACTCCGGAAGGTGCAGAAGTCTACGTGGACGGCACATTTATTGGAAACGCCCCTGCCACTCTCAAATTGACACCTGGACAGCACACGATTCGCGTCACTCAAGCAGGCTACAAGGAGTGGTCACGTGAGATCGGCGTGCAAGCTGGTTCAGAAGCTCATTTGACAGCCTCGCTGGGCAAGCAGGAGTGACTTCGATAGAAACGGCTACAGAGCGGAACCGTCTGCAAGTTGGGGTGACGTTGAAGCGGAGCCGGGATGCGATATTGGTGGGTCAACCAAAATCAAACATTCCGCCAAGAGATTGCGGGTGGTTATCTTTGGTCGCCTAAGCGCAACGCCAACGGTGGACGCAATCCCTTCTACGAGTCGATGCGTGAGGTTGCGCCCGGCGATTTGATCTTCTCGTTTGTAGATACGAGAATCGCGGCTATCAGTATCGCCAAGTCCTATTGTTGGGAGTGCCCCAAGCCATCTGAATTTGGCTCTGCGGGGCAGTATTGGGAGAACGTCGGATGGCGAGTGAACGTCTCATTTGTTCCGCTCCTCAATAAAATCCGGCCCAAAGATCACATGGGAGTCTTGAGGACGGTTTTGCCCGACCGCTACTCACCGCTCCAGGCTAATGGAAATGGCCTTCAAGGAATCTACCTAACGGAACTGTCGCAGGATTTCGCTGCGGTTCTCAGCGGGTTGATTGGAGAAGAGGCTCGACCACTGATTGAGGGTTCCGTGGCTGTCACTGCTGTAGAGGATGGCAGACTAGCGACAGGCGATGATCTCGATGTCTGGGAACGGAGGCTGGAAGAGCAAGTCGAAACTGATGAATCCGTGAACGAAACAGACCGAGAAGCTATAGTTCGAGCGCGGCGTGGCCAAGGTATTTTTAAGCAGCGAGTGATGGAGATCGAATCGTGCTGCCGGATTACGGGAGTTAATAACCTCAATCATCTGTTAGCTAGCCATTGCAAACCGTGGCGAGATTCCTCCAATGAAGAGCGCTTGAACGGAGAAAACGGCTTGCTCTTGACGCCTAGCATCGATCACTTATTCGACCGGGGATTCATAGGGTTTGAGAATTCCGGCGATCTAATCATCTCACCAGTTGCGCACAGACCATCATTGGAGAGGATGGGAGTTGAAACAACCAGCTCCGTGAATGTCGGGACCTTCACCGAAGGCCAGCGGGAGTTTCTTGAATATCACCGTAACGCTGTTTTGTTGCAGATAGCTCGATGAACTTCTTTGTTGCGAACTTGGCGTTCTGATAGCTTGCCCGGACTCATCCGTCCCATCCCTCACCCGGCGTGCACGCAGACTGATCGTCCTGGTCTGCTTTAACCCTTATCATCATGCCTTTAAGCAGATCACGGTCCCAAGAAGTCGTGCGCAGCGCGTCAGAGGCTGGTGGATTTGATTCCAGATGAGACCTTTTCGCGTGGGCCTCCTCCAAAGTACGCCTCGCGGCTGAGAGATATTGACTCATGGTCAGGGATTCAGCCTCTTTCTTCGACAGCCATTCAAAATATTTCATTACGATTTTCTCCGGGACACGACAATGCAGACCGACGCAGGACCAACGAGCACAATATCAATCGGGCGCGGCTGGTCCAATCCAGGTCAGCATTTAATTCGCCTTTCGAACTGTCGGCGGATAGATCGCCCTAACGTTGTCTAGCAGTTGATATTCACCACGGCCTTCGCCTTCGACGTATCGAGCAATGGGCAATTCAGTACGCCGATTATTTCCTGTGATGAGAGAAGCTACCCAGGGGCCGCGAGGGTGATGCCCACGGATGTAATCTGATGAACCGCCCGAACCTGTCGCCTTGTACTTCTTTCCGTCGATCATGTAAGCGACCGGGTCATGAATTGGGTCCAGTGGACGGTTGCCTAGCCAGGTTTGCATTCCTAAATTGCAGGTCTTGGGAACAACGCCGTGGTACCACGCCATGTGCGAGCAACGTTCGAAATTTTCACCGCACTCAATTGTGGTCCACGGAACTTTAACAGTGGAGTCTAGGTCTATCCGGCCAGCTTTCTTCCAAGTGTATTCGCCCGACTGATTCTTCTCAGGATAGAGAACGTGCAGGATTCTCTGTTCCGGCTCCAGTTCGTGCGCCGGGATTGTTTCGAATATATAGGCCCATTCAGCTCCGCAATCAGACTTCTCGTCAACTAACTGTGCTTCCTCGTGACGATGACCGTGGCAGTAACACTGTGGACGGCGATTCAACGGTTGATTCTGAAATTCTTCGATGGACATTCCTTCAGGACGTTGCGTGACGTTGGTAAAGTCTGGCTTCAGCTTGAAGTCTTTCTGGACAATCGTGCTCCATCCTGCCGGATGTTCATCGAGCAAGACCTGGAGCATGCGGGTTAGATCGCGTTTGAAATGTCCGCGATACAGCTCGACCAAGGCAACGCCAAGGCCGGAGCAGTACGAGTCCCAATGATGATATCGGCCTTGAAAAGTTCCCTCGCCTGTCGAACGTGCGATGATTCCGTTGGTGCTCACGATTGCACCGCCAATCCAGCTTCGATTGCGCCGTGCACAATGGCTTCGACATAACGCGGCTCGCAGACAACGGCTCCGCCAAAGGTCAGCGTGTTTTCGTCGCCTACGTTTTCATCCAACCAAGATTGACCAGCGGGGGAGACAGGGCGGATTAAGAAGATGGAAAAGTGGTTTTCGAAAATCAGGTCCGTGGGAGAATTGCCGGAAGCTACGAACGAATCAGTTTGCATTTTTGCTCCTTTCAAAGAGCCGTATCTTTCTTTAGCACCGTGGAGATTCTTGAGAGGAACCCCTCGGTTGCTGAAGCCGCTGTTAACGGCTTGCTCTTGATACAACGACAGAATATCGCAGGTCGAATTTGATAAGCGCTACTTTTCTACTTCTTTGTTTCCTCCCTGGCTTTCAAAATCTTCGGCACGAATTTCTTTCTTGTCTCCGCCACTGCCTGAAGGACCGTGTCAAGCGAGGGCATTTTTCCAGCCGCGATCAATTCAGCAGCTTGTTGTTCCCTGGCAATTTGCGCAGCGGCCTCTGCGAGACCATGAAGATGGGCCTTCGGGTCAAATTTTTGGAATTTTGCCATGTTCACCCCTTCGTGCGCCGTAAGAATTCTTTAATTGCTTTGCGCACAAGATAGCTTGCCTTCAGTCCGTCTTTCTTCGCGATGCGCTCTAACTTCTTCATGTCTGCCGCGTCTAGGTAGATTGATGTCGCCTTCAACATATCTCTATCGTACCAGAACATACCAGCGTGTCAATTCCTATTTGTCGTACCGATTACCGCCGTACCATTGCAGATGAAACTAGACCTGGTACATACTGGCCGACATGACTGTCGGACCAAATTGGAAGCCGCACGTTTACACCGACGCCGAATTGGACAGACTCGAACGTGAAGGCCGGGGCACATTAGAGGACCTGGGTGCTCTACTCTGCCGGGCGATTAAGCGGATGCCAGCCGAAGAGAAAGCCGAACTCAGAGCATCGGCGTTGGCAAGATGTGACCGCTCGTCACTGAGACTGACCATGGATGACGTGAACTGGCTCCGCAAAATAAAAATCAATCCTTATTGCTAGATTCAAGATCAGCCGGGCCGCTGGCGAGGGGATCAAGCGGATTGAACGGGAGCAGGGGCATAGTGCGGCGCTCCGGCGACTGTTTGAATTTCTCCGTGCTGACCTGTCAGGACAAACCAGCTCTGAGTCTAGATGATGAGGACCTGACCTTCAGTACAGTAGACAAGCCGGGCGTAAAACCCTTATATTCCCACCGTCGGGATTTATGTAGTCCCCGACAGAGCATCTAGAGGTGGGGTGCCTATCAGGCATCTCCGCCAACCGAGTTCAGCGTCCTGCTGAGCCACGGTGGATTCGACGATGCGGTCAGCTTCGGCTGGCAAACTTTACCAGGACAGAACATCGCAAAGTGTTCGCAGCGCGTTAGGGCTCGAATTGGGTCTCGCGTTGCGCCATTGGCGAGACTCATACCGCAAGCCGCAGCGGGGAATGCGTCGAAAAATCCGGCAGAGCCGGAAGAAAGCGGGAAATATGAAAACTGTATCGTCAAACGCGGTCATTAAGAGAATCAATCGTGTGCTTGAAGCAGAAAATCCAGGTGAATTTCTACGCCTCAAGAAAGCTCGCGGGAGCCGAGCACAGCAAAACTTAGGCGAATTCTATCTTCTCAACGGCAATTGTAATTTCATCCTGGACCATCACTTGGACCTGGCCGGGGTAGCGAAGCAATACAAAGTGCTGTCGCCAATTGAACAGGTGGACCAAGAAGCTTAACCGCAGCGCGGGGCGACCAATTTTCAGAAGTAAATCCGTTTTGTCCGGCCAAGGTGGGACGGACAGGAGTAGGTTATGAAAAATAATCGAATCAAGAAGCAAGACGCAGCAAATGCAGTTGACATGGCACGGGGTCTCACGTTCCAAGCCGGAAGGCTTCGAGAAATTGCGGATACCATAGAAGGAAACCACGACGATAGAGAATGCGCAAACGCACATCACGATGTCAGCCTTCTTCGAAGTATTGCCGAAGAAAGATCGTCGGAAGCGTATGACGCTCTTGATTATGCCGACGACTATTTTCGGCAGCAGCCGAAAAAGCGAACGAAGAAAAAGTTGGCCCTCGTCAAGAAAGCAGCGTAGGACCGCAGCGCCGGGCGTAGAGCTTTGCAAACCGTCTTGACCAGTTAAGGTGAGCCGGGTGCGGGAGACCGCAGGAGAAAACGATATGGAAAAATTAGAAAAAGAATTGAACACCTTAGTTGAAAGAGTGAATAAGGTGGAGCAAAGACTGGATAGCTCAATAAACCAAACGATAGCGATTGTGGCTGGAGCACTGTTGGGCAGCGGTCAATTTTCTGACAATCAGATAGGTCCGGCGATTCAAAGAGCAGCAGCTATCGTAAAGCAAGCTGGCCTGTGATAACCGCGATAATTAAAAAGCCTATGCCGAGGAAGCCGCCAGCAAAGCGGCTTTTCTCCGGCATGACTGGTTCGTCTTTCGCGAAGGTCAACGAACCGACAGCGGAACCGCCTCCGAAAATAACGCGCATGCGGGACATGGTCCTGCTTCACTACTGCTTCGATCAGCAGGCAGGCGAGACTAAAAAAGAACATTGCTTTTGTGAAGAGCGAGCAGAGCGGGTGACTCGTGATGTTGCCGAAGAATACGTCAAGGACGGACTAGCTGATTGGCTGGTTGTCAAAAACAGCCGGGCAAAAACTGGAACCTCTATTTTTCGCCGCGCAGTTGTGGTCCGTTCCGTAGTAATCGATGGTCAAAAACTGTTTGCTGTCTCATCCAAATGGAAACCGAAGAGTAGCCGCGACGAAAAACACGAAGCAATAAAAGTAACAATCCGTGATCGCGCAAAGAATCTCCTACGAAAGATGTTCTCAAAGGGTCTCCTCGCCCAAGATGTGTTTCAGAAACTCCAAACCGATGCAGAACTGGATTTGCTATTTATGGACGCAGCAAAGGGCCGAGAATTTCTGTTGATGTTAGCGGGGCAAGAGCAGCTTTGGTTTCGGAAACGGTTCACGGAAATAATGCTGCATTGGTGGAATAACGTCCTGGGCTTTCATCGATTGGATGTAGATGCCGGGATGATAATGAAGGACGCGCCTAGTGGAGTGGGCCAGATTATCTATGCCCCCGACAGCGGCAAAATTAACGATCAAATACGCAGCAACGCCACAATAGCTCCTGGCATGTTTATACCCGACCCCTTGGGCGAGGAAATAAAATTCGAAGGCAACTCTGGACGCCGGGTGCAGGTTGCGAACCACGTAGCTAAACCCTGGGACCCTTCTGGCGGCACGGACCCACAAAAGTTTGAAGGCGGCGACGGAGCACCGAACGAAGACCTACCAGACGAAGAGTCGGAAGAGGAACTGGAAGATACACCGGAAGACACAGATTGATTCTAAAGAAGTTAACCACGGTCGGCGGGTATCCTATAGATGAGAACTAAGAGGGTAGCCAGGGACTCTCGGTTGACGGTCGGCGGGTGTCCTATAGGTGAGAACCCACGAGCGATAATTCGCCCGACCACAAGAAACCGACACGCCGGACTTTCAAGGTCCGGCTTTTCTTTTAATGCGGCAAGCTTTTGCTCCCTTGAGAGCGTAAGCTGCCGCTATTTTTGTTTCTCAATTTTTAGCGGCACTCTGATGTGCCGGACAGGATTTTGTTATATGGCTCTAGCAACCCTATCGAACGAACAAAAGATTCGCGACAGACTCAAGCAGTTGGGCTGCGGAGAAAATTCATTTGTCATGTTTAACGGTGTTGTTGGCCGCACCAGGTTCTTCGAAGCAATGTCGGGAAAGCCGGGAACACAGTTCAAACAGGAAGACGCAGAAACACTGTTGAGAATTATCGATGAGATGGAAGAAATTCAGTCTGATCTACAGAACAAGTTGGGGTACGAGAGCAACTTGATCGCAGTCGATTGGACCCGCACCGATAGAATCGGGGCAGCGTTAACCACAAGACGAGTTGCGAAGTATGCAGTCGAGTTGGGAGATCACAGCCTGGATGGATTTGCTGAAAGAGCGACAGAGTTAGTCAAGTCTTAAGGATAAACAATGCGCAGTACATTTTAATTTTCAGTTCGGAGTTCGGGGCCAATCCTCAGATATGCCGACTACATTGAGGATGATATGGCAACAAAATCAAAGACAATTGAAGAATATCTTACACGTCGAGTCCGCGAGCTAATCGCTGCCGAATGGCCCGACTGGCAGATCGTTCAGCAACTAGAAGCACTTGTTGGACGAAAGAAAGTTATTGCAGAGATCGCAAAACAAAGAAAAGTTGCGGCTTGACCGCGAGGAAGGCCCGTTCATCAGTTGGGCTTAAGAAAGGCGGTGAATATTTTATTTTAGGAGTTCCGAATGCTAGGAACAATTGTATGGTACAACACTAAGAAAAATCAGGGAATCATCTCAGTAACTCAAGATGGGATTGTACAGAAGTATTTTCTACTTAAATCACGAATCGCTCGCTCTCCCGAAGTTGTCAAGACAGGTCAGTTCGTGAAGTTTCTCGCGGTTGCACCCCCTCCGAAACCAGGACTGTTGCCAGTAGCGTTGGCCGTCGAGGTATCGAACGCGCCATTTGTGGATGCAGGAAGCGATGCACTTGCTGCGAAGGCTGGTGAGTAAATGGAATTCACCGCTGACCAACAGAAAATAATCGCAGCGTTACCACCCTTACCCATTCCGATGACGCAGACTGCGGTTGCTGCCACGCCAAAGATCAAAGAGATTCCACAACCGAGTGCGAGCGGGGAATTCTTAAGCCCGGCAGATGGTGCTATCTACATGGCTGTTGTCCACGGGAAGCGCCAGACTCCACTAAGCGGTAAGGCCGCATTTCTTTCGAACTGGCAAGCCACTGCTTCGCTTGACCCTGCGCAAATTCGTGCATGGGCAGCGGAATATGCTGGCTGTAACTTCGGTTCTATTGCCGACAATGGTTTGATTTTTGAAACCGATTCGCCTGAAGTACGTGAACGTTTCAACCGACAGTTTTCAAACACTCTGACGATTCAGTCGTCCGAGTTGAAGGGCCATCGTTATTATTTGCCGACTGATGAGATCGATCACATCGCGCAGAACGCGACAACGCATGGCGATTTCAGCTTGCGCAAGCATAACGCCTACTGCGTTTCGCCGGGCAGTGTGCATCCGACGACCGGAAAGCAGTATAGTGTCGCAATCGACGCACCGATGGTTGTTCCGACCGCAGCCGAGATCGCGTTCTGGAAGTCAGAGCGCGTTGAGAAAAAGAATACAGCGACGGTTACGGTGGACCAGACGATTCCGGTCGGGAAGCGAAACTCAACCATCACCAGCATTCTTGGTCGTGCCCGACAAAGTACGGGCGCTAATTATGATGTGTTGATCGCGTTAGCTCGTCAGCACAACGAGCGATGCAGTCCTCCGCTGCCTGATCCTGAGTTGCAAACCATCGCGCATTCAATCGTGGGATACGATGTGAAGGCAACAGGTGGATTGATCTTCGGTGATACTGCTCAAGTTGCTGCCGCTCCTGTCGAATGGAGGTCGCAATTTCGTACTGTTGGCGAATTGGAAAAAGGCGATGTGCGCATGCTTATCAGCGGATTTCTTCCTGAAGGCACGACGTTCATTGGCGGATTACCAGGTGAAGGCAAAACTCTGCTTGCATTGTCACTTGCGAAAGCTTTGACAACAACGGACCCTTTCCTTGGGAAGTTCTTTGTTGAGGAACAGATTCCAGTCATCTATTTGATTCCTGAATCTAGCAGCCGTGCGTTTCGTGCTCGATGCGAAACTTTCAGAATCCCGAATGATGAGAAGCTATTCCTGTGCCGCACAGTTTCAGAGGGCGCTACGCTGCCGCTTGATAATGAATCATTGTTCGCAGCAGTCCGCGAATTGAAACCTGTGGTTATTCTCGACACGTTCATTCGATTCAGCGAGGCGGACGACGAGAACGACGCAGCGCAAAACAAGAAGATCGTCAACGACATCATTCGCCTACGTCAGGCGGGAGCGGTCGCCGTCATCGGATTGCACCACGCAAAGAAGACAATTCGGGATAAAGGAATGAGTCTTGAAGCAGTGCTCCGTGGTACGGGTGACATCGCTGCATCGGCTGACGCTGTGTACGGATTGCTCCGCGACCATTTGTTGTACAACAACGGGGCCGGGCCAAATGAGATCGAAGTCTCTTGCGTTAAACCACGTGACTTCAATCCACCGGAGCCGTTCCGTATCGCGGCAAGTCGTAAGCCAAAATCGGGTGTGACCTTGGGCGGGACAGAATCCGTCATTGATGCTTACCATGACTTCATCGTGGTGAGTGGCAACTCCACTGAGGAGGCTGCTGCCGACAAACTAAACCAGTTGGTGGAGTCGGACCCCAATATGAGCCTGCTCGAATTGGAGCAGGCTACCGGGATGACTTCGTGGAATATCCGTCAGGCTCTTAGGAAGCTTGGCTGGATTAAGCCACGAGGCGGTAGAGGCGGTGGGACCTGGGCTAAACCAGCCGCTTCGCCGTTCGCACCGGAGACTGGCGACACGATTCCTGGTGCTACTGAAAAACCCACGGAGCACCGTCCACGGAGGACAAGGAAAGCCGTGGTGCTTGATACGCCTGAGCAGCAGGGCGCGGCTTCCGTACATTGATCGGACTTGTGTGAATCGACTTGTGTGACACACAAGTTCTCACACACAACTCAGTTGTGACTTGTGTGTTGTGTGGCGCTACTTATAAAAGCGCCCACACACACAACTCACTAGTCCCGCAGAAAGCCAAATTTGAGAGGCAATTGGATAAGGGAATGATGGGCTAGTAGCCCGACGAACGCCGCCGAAAACGATTTTTACATAACACCTTGCTCCGACGAGTCAAAAGTTCGGTAAATCGAAGAAAATACGTCGCTTGTCATACATCTCCTATCGTCACAGGTGAGTAAATGCTAGGACAAGCCGGAAACACGCTATAGCAGGCCAGGAATTGCACGGCGAGGGTATTAGAGGGCGATTCAGAAACACGAAAGCCCGGCAGGTTCGCCGGGCTGTACGTATAAGGTTGTTGCGGGGTGAAATTAAGCGAAGATAGATCGCATTGCTTTGTCAGCCGCCTGTGCCGCGTCTTCTTGACTGATGGAGAGATAACGGGCCGTGGCCTTCAAATCCGCGTGCCCAAGCATTTGCTGGATGTGGGCAATCGAGACGCCATGCTCGATCATGTGGCGACCCAGGGAATGTTTGAGGCAGTGGCTTCCTTTTTGGCCGACGCCAGCGCGAATCGAGATTCGTGAAAACAGGTGATAAATCGCCTGTCTCGTCATGCCGGAACCGAGTCGGCTGACGAAAAGGAATTGCGAGCCTGTATCCGGCCTGGAGCGCATGTAGGCCGACAGAATGGCTCTTTCATTCAGTAACGGGTTATCGTGGCTCTTGAGCGGTTGTATTGTGTGCAGGGAGCCTTTCAGACGGCGCACATCAATCGTGCCGTCTTTGATGTCAGCCAACAGCAACTTGCAGATTTCGGAACTTCTGAGGCCGTGGTGATAGGCTAAACAAAACATCGCCAGTTCTCGGATGCCGTGCTTTTTCGCTTCGGCCAGGACCTTGAGTAACTCGTTTGGTTTCAAGTATTTCATGGCGTGCCTCGCTTTCTGATGTTCTGAGTATAGCAAGGCGCTTGGGTTTGTCAAGTTTAATCTACTTGTCCGTTGTGAATTCTGACAAGTTGGAATCACAACAAAACACAAGTACTTGCACGGATTGGCAAAGAATTATCTAATCTAGTCGCTTCGGATAGTAAATGTATGTTGAGTTAGTCAGCCGCTTGGGTTTAGCATCGAGAACGTGGACGCGATCTCACAGGCAGCGAGCCTACTTGGAAAACGCGGAGGGCTGGTCACGTCGAAGGCCAAGACGAAAGCTGCCCGTCTCAACGGTGAGCTAGGCGGAAGACCGCGCAAGTATCCGCGTTGTCCGCGATACGGTTCCCATCGATTTGACCCGAAATCCCTTAGATGTCCGTGCGGCTATCGGCGCAAAAACAAGTAACGGGGACTCTCGCTCGCAACAAAAACCTGCAACGATTTGCAATGATTCTCGTTTTCCGTTTCAAAAACTGAAAACTTTGCGCCGTAGAAGAATCCCGTTGAATCTCGCGAATGCGAGTGAGATGTGGGACTCCTAATTGCTCTTGCGTTCCGAAAAACGCGGCGGAGTGGCATCGGCCTCCGCCAAAGCCCCAGACGACCCCTTTCCTACCACGACTATCGAAGGATTTTCGTTTTATGGGTACCCAGGGATGCCAGCGGGGTATGCAACTTTTCAAATAACTGAAAGGTGGTCGCCGCTGTAAAGCATCAGGAGAAGGGATGGCAAACAAGAAATGCGAACATGATCGCGTCAAGTCCACGTGCAGCGTATGTAGTGTTGAATCGGTCTATCGCCAATATCAGTACAAGGCGAAAGCACGGAACCTGACCTTCCGACTCACATTGGATGAGTTCGAGCGCATGGTCAGTCAGCCGTGCCACTACTGTGGAGATTATGAAGTTATGGGCGTCGATAGAGTGGACAACAGAATCGGATACCTGATCTCGAATTCGGTCCCGTGCTGCTTCGAGTGCAACTTCATGAAGCGAAACATGGACAAATACAGATTCGTAAATCGAGCAGTCAAGATTGCGAAGCATCAAGAAAAATTAGCCAAGTTGAAAACAGCCCAATCCGGGAAGCCCCTAGGCCCGGTCTTGTTGGCAAGTAACGATGGTGTACCCGGCGCATCGCCGGAAGTGAGTTGAACTATGAAGAAAAAGTACAAAGACGCTGCTGAAAAGCAACGGGCGTATTTGGAACGCAAGAAAGCCCGTGAGGAATCCGCCGCAGATGATGGTGCAGAAAGAGACCAGTGCGCGACATTCGATTTACGTTTCTTTGGCGAATCAGGATTCGAGCAAAATGCTCAGACAGCAGCCGAAGAGATTTACATCCACAGACAGTTTCTACGTGCGTTAGGCGAGCCGGACGTACAACCAGGCGAGACGTTGCGCCAGTTGGCGAAGCGATGTTGGGACAGCTTAGTTGCAGACCAGGGAGAAGTCCGTGGGACAACTTTCCTTTCTGGGGCGGTTTCACGCAGCGGTGGGCAGTGGATTGATGGCTCATGGCGCGAAAACGACGATCTCTGGATTACGATGTTCAATCCCCAAAATCAAAGCTTCGATGGCGGACCCAGCTGGCAAGGCTACACAGTGCGCGGCGCTGCTAAACCGGATTGGTTCTCGAACCATTGGGTTCCGCCAGAAGGCACGGGCGATGAACCGATTGACCCTGGCAGTCTGAAGCCACTTCCTCCGCTCAAATTAAGGAAGTCAGAATCGAAACCAAAGCCTGAGTCTCGTGTTCCACTGCCTACGGTTGATGCATCACCCATAGTCACGGGATTGGAAACTCCGCTGGAAGAACGAAACAGATTGAACGGCTTTGGCGCATTCGGCGTGACGAGGATGAGCCATGAGCCGGGCTAGCTTGGAGGAACACATTGCCGATGCCATGAAACTAAGCGGGAGTAAGGAACGATTCAGCGGCGTCGTTTCGGAGATCGATGCTTCGGGGACCACAGTAACGATTCAGAGCGGCGAAAGACAATTTCTTGCATTTCAATTCCGTGGCAAACAAAAACTAGTTCCTGGGCATCAGGTCACTTTCAGAATAGATCAGCTTCGTGCAGTAGATGTGGAAATCCAACCAGTAATCGGAGAAAGGAACAGTGAAGAAAAGGAAGAATAAAAATGAATAGACAAAATCTGATTGAACTGATTGTAACCGGTGGTGTCGCAAAATCAGACCAGCTACAGTCCAAATCAGTTCAAGAATTGGAAAAGATACTGGATGACAGTCTCATTGCGGGAATCCGTGCTGAAGCTGCGCAGTCCCCGGCAATCCAGCAACGCCAACGTCAAGTTGATGAGATTCAAGCCGAAAGAATCTGGTCCCGCTTTTTCTTTAAGCATCCAGAAATTTCAGACATCGCGGCAAATCGAAAGATGATTTTTGACTATGCGCTAAGTTTGTCGTACGACGGTGTCGTCACATTCGAACATCTCGATGAAGCTGCAAGAACTCTTCCAGGGCTGGACCGCCAGAGAATCAAGCAGCCCCCGACCGCTACAAATTTGGAACAGGACAAGAAAACCCTTCGAGATTTTTGTAAGGCTAATCGGTTGGAGCCTAGCACTGCCGCCCTGAATCTGTTGAGGCAGGAGTACGGAGCGGGATTCAATTTTGCGCAAGTCGGTAACGCCTTGCGATCAGGTCTCATCATGCTTGGTCCGGCTAGCGATGAAATTCTACGGGAAGCCCAGGAAGAGCGCCAAGACTATCTGGTGAACCAGGCATCCCCACAGGAATTACGTCAGGCTGCTCGAACCGAAGCAGAGCAACGTCGTATCGAGTTCCAACGAGCCGAAGCCGAGCGGCAGATCGCAGCAAGAGAACAAATGGACGCAGCGGTCGGATATCCGCCGTTGCCGGAGTTCACTGGCGATGGGCAGAAATTGGACGCCGCGTGGTTGAACAGAATCAGCAATACGAATTTGCAGTTGTTTAAGAATTTCATGCGCAAGTACGGTGCGGCGAATTTAACAGCCCGTCTTCGCGGGATTCGATAAGGAGAATTCGATGGCAAGAACATCACCAACAATCACGGAGCACGAAGTCCTAGCCTACGTGAAGTTTTGCAAGGACAACAACGTCGTCAACTACGACGGTAGAGACCAGGAAACACTTGCGAATGCGGATTTTGTCCTGAACTACTTCCTCGAAGTCTGGAAGCAGGACATGACAGAAGCTAACTTCGCCCAAGCTTTCCAGCAGTTGAAGCCACACCTGAAATTCTACTCGTCTCCGCAGCATGCGGCATACACGCATATTGCGAATGAAAACATTCACGCAGCGCAGCAGTTGTCGGGCTGGTTGGCAACACAGGGACAATTGGCAAGTTCTGGTGATGAGGCGTATGAAAATCTCGTGTTGTTGTTGACTGAACTTCGTAACCGTCGTGAGGATGTCTCATCGAAGACAATTCGTGATGCGATTGACCGGATTACTAACAGACCTGGCCGAAAGTTGCATTACATTCAGGCCCCGCGCCGTACAGAGCCAGTTAGCCGGGCTGCGAAAGAAGACACCGATTATTCCATCGGGAAGCCTTTCTCTGCCGACCTGGTTAAAAATGCCGATGGTACTTTGCGTTCTAAGACTCCGCAAGAGCAGCGCCGCGACATGGAAGCTGCGGAGGCAGCAAAATCACAGGTGCAAACTACAACATTGGACGCAAGCGAACAGAGTTGGAAAAACATGGCCGATCAACTTCTTCAAGACGGAACTCACAGTCAGCAAGCCAGAGTTCGAGCGGTATACGACCTTGAACTTGGACAAGGCTCTTGGCGTCACGTTTATGAAGCCTGCCAACGAGAGATAAACATTTACAAGAACAGGGGCATGCGATGAGTGAAGAACTTTACGAAGTTGCAGTTGATTTCAACAGGCACTATGCCGGACGCGATCAATTTGGGCGTATCAGACTAGTTTTCGCTGGAGCCGGAACATTGATGACTATCGCTTGCGCCCAGGCGCTGGTCGATAAATTCAAATCGAAATACCACCGCGCAAAGATCGTGGAAGTATCGCGAAATGACCGGGACGATCTGCCTGCGACATCTCTTACTGAATTGGGAGAGATTGCGGGACTCGATACGATCTCCGAATTCGCTCAGAAATTAATTAGTGACGGATTTAGTCGCGAGGATATTCTTGCGGCGGTGAATCGGGCGGTGAGGCAATGAGTCAAGTATTTCCAGAGAAGTTTGCGTATGACAAGCAAAGCAAAGAACTGACAGTGGAATTCGTGGATGGGTCTGTGGTCCGTTATTTTGATATTGACCCTCGTTCGGCATTTTTGGATACACGTAACCAGCGCAGGAATAGGGATTTTCTCACCCTCGTAGGTCAACGTGTTGTAAATCCTTATCATCACCGTAACGTTTGCCGCCCAACCGCGATTGCTTTACAGGACGCCAGTTATTGCGCTTGCCCGTTCGTGATAAAGCGGGAAGTGCTTCAGGAATCGACCGTGGAATTGTCTCAGCCACAGACCAGGCCGCTGCTTGTCGCACAGCAGAGCCAGTCTCCGCAGGCGGTGAGCAAATAATGAGGAACAGCACCTATCTGGCGTCTATCAGCTATGACGCTCCCACAAAAAGTATGACGGTTGTCTTTACGGACGGAGTAAAGATTGCGTACCAAGGGATTTCCTCCAGGACGTATGACGCGGTAGCACTTGCGAAATCCCCAGGCGAAAAATTCGCCGAATTGGTTCGCGACAAATACGACTTCAAGATTTTGAAGAAGGCCGCATAGCGGAATCATTCTCTCGATTTGAAGTCCAAGTCCACCCGTAGCGCACCCACACTTGAATCAGAGTGTGGTACGGACAATTCTTGGGCTTCAGATCGGAACTGACGGCGAGCCTGATGTTGCAACATCAACCCGTCTTTCATATCCGTTCGTTGAACTGCATTGGACCCAAATTGTTCAGTCCTGTTCGATTCGCGGAAAAGGTTCACCCTTCGGGCTGGGTCGCTCCCGGCTTGAAGATTTTAGACACGGCGGTACGACCTTCCCAGGTGCCGCCTTTTTTCATCATCAACAACAAAAAGTTTCGAGATCGGCTCAACTTCTCGATTAAACCCGAAAACTATAGATTCGGGAAGGAACAACTCATGAGTGAAACAGCAGAAATAACCAGGAAAAGATTTTCCAATCGAAAACCAGAGGATTTGGGCGCTCGACCAGGCAGAAAACAAGAACCCGTGACGGTATCGCCCCCCAATAAACTGCCGAAGAAAAAGCACCCGCCTACAAATGGCGGGGGAAGATCAGGGCTAGACGGAGTTAAGAATAAAGACTAACTGAAAAGTTTCGGAGGATGTATGTCCGACCGTGCCTCCGAACGTGCTCTTCCCACAGGGAGGAAACGAACTCAAATGCGGCGGACAACGGGGGCTTCATCAGCCAGGTTGGAAAGCCCAACTGTGAAGCTCTTTTTCATTTTTGCAGATCGCCGCGTGCAGGCTTTGGTGCCAGGTTCTATACTCGCACGCCGACAAAAGCGCCAGGCGAAGCGCCACAAGAAGGCCACACCGATTGCCACGAGACCAGCCGTCAAGAAGGCCGCGTAATACGATTCGATTTCCCGCCGAAAAGATTATGTTAGTCTTCGATCTTCGGTGGTTTGAATCGGTTGAGGAGTCTGTGATAACGCCATACGAACGGCTTCAGGAAGTATCTCCAGCGTACCGACAGAGGCATTCCCTTGTGGACATTCACAATGCTCAATACGGGGATATTCTGATATGTGAGGACGACCTGTTTGCTCAAGTCTGAGGCTACAACCTGAAGCAAGTACGACAGCCCAAATGAACTCCACGACAACTTCTCCTTTTCGAAATGACTCTTGAAGTCGAATTGGGGAGTGAGAGACTTTCCGGGCGGAACGATGTGTTCGTCCCACAAGGTGTAGTGTTCAGTGAAATCTCTTCCCCCTGCCATATGGCATTCCAGGTTTATATCCAAAAGCAGCAACGGTTGTGTGCCAAGATTCGTGATCTCGAAGTAGCTCGCTGGATAATACTGCTTCTCTTGCCAATGAAATTCCAAGAGAGCGACTGGCTGAATCATTGCACGGGTCTGGCGAGCGATTGCTTTTGCCATGCGCCAGGTTAGGATTGCGTACCAACCAGTGATGAAGACCAGAATGGTAGTCGCCCGACTAGCACTATCCGCTATCAGCCAAAACCAGAGTTTGTACCAGTGGTTAAGGATGTTATGCATATACCCTTATTCTCCCTTTATGACCGGAGAAATGCATCAGTCCTGATACAGATCGCTCATCCTGGAGACGTGTCAAGCGCGAACAAATAGCGGTATGATTACCGGGCGAGATCGCTTTAAGAAAGGGCGAGCATGGAATCGACACTAAGAGCACCCCGGACGGGAGATACGGTTATTGTTTTTGCAAAGATGCAGAGTGGGCGGCTCACTGAACTTAGCGGTCATGTCGAAGAGGTTTCGGCAGACCACGCATATTTCGCTCTGGATAGCATTCATCTTATGCTCAACGATAAAGATGATGGATATCCGCTTGAGGCAAAGAAATGGCCTGAAACTGCGAAAAATTTGCTTAGGGTCGGCGTGCCGCTCGATGAGATGAAGCCTTTCGACGGAGACCTGGATGAAGACGCCCCTTGCTGGCTCATAAGAATGTAAGCCGTGGGAAGGACATTATGAAAATCGCATTCCGGGCGCAAGTCGCAAGCAAACGAAGAAAGTTACTGTATCCCGATGACTTCTTTGACCGTGAAGAGGGTTTTGAAGATTTGAACGGCGCGCTTCTATGTCCTGTTTGCGGTTGCTGTGCCTTGAAGGAAGTTGAGCCACATTTGGAGTCCGGTTGGGTGTGCTTGGGCGGATGCACTAGGAGCGTGCGGCACATATCAGGCAGGAAAGCAGCGTAATCGCGCTTGCGCATCACCTGAGTATTTGAGTGCTGCGTGGGCGTAAAGAACTGTCCCTCGGTACAGCAGACATCGGAACATCAAATTAGTACAATTGTTTGTGACGGCCTCGGGTTTCTTCGGGGCCAGTTTTGTTGTTGAGGCGAGATTCGGGGTTCGCCTAGTTCAAATAGATACCCGACCTTTGGTGTGAGGTTGATTCGCACCTAGGCTAAATTCCGCGCTGCTAGGTAAGATGCGGCGAAATCCCAAGTCGGAAGTTTGGCGAATATTAGTTCCTTAGTCGGTGGCTCTGAGTCGATTCTTGACATCGCCTGCGACTTGAAACGTCCCTCCCAATAGACGTAGGGGCACCTTGGTTATAAACAATGGTGTCTCTATGAAACAATCCGTCAAGAAGTCTGCTCTCTCACCCGTTATAGAAATTTCATCCGCTTTGTCCGCATCCTCGACGGTCATTTCATCAAATGATGAAGTTTGGGCGCATGAAGATGTTCGCAAGTTTTTGAAGCTGGACTCGGTAGATCAAATCAAAGAATTAACTCGTAAGCGAACGAAGCGTCCGCTGCCTTGTCATCGCGTTGGGAAGTATGTTCGATTCAAGAAATCTGAAGTTGTACGTTGGTTCGATGAAGGTCTTAAAGCCGCATGATGGCGCGCCCGGTGAGACTCGAACTCACAACCTTCAGCTCCGGAGGCTGACGCGCTATCCATTACGCTACGGGCGCACAATGAGATTGTATCATCAACTTGCTTTGCGTTTTTTATCAAACGTCATCTGACCACGCTTAAACGCGGTTTCCAATTTACTCATCGCCTCTGTCCGCTGCTCAGGTCGAACTTTCGTGTAGAAGTCTAGTGTAGTGCGAACGTTCGCATGACGAAGAATCGCCTGGGCCACCTTAGGGTCAGCGCCCAATTCCTGCAAGTTCGACGCTAAACCACGACGGAAAGCATGCCAACCGTGCCACGGCACCTTCGCTTTTTTCAGAGTAGGGCGGACGATTCGCGCATTAAAATTATCCATGCGCAGCGGTTCTCCGGTCTCACCGTGGAAGACCCACTCTTGGTATCCATTTCGGGCTTTGTGCTCTTCTAATGCATCTCGGACAATTGGCAACAACGGGAGGCTCTCTTCTCTCGCTGCGGTCTTGGTTTTGCTCACCTTCCCATGCCATACGCCACGCCTCACGTTAATCTCGCCCTCGCCGATGTCATCCCACTTTAATGCAACCAATTCACTTTGGCTCAGGCCGGACAGCGCCGCAGTCAGGCACAAGGTGTGAGCAGGCTCCTCATGGAGCGCGTCGAGCAAGGCATAGACTTCATTTAAGGTGTACGCATGCGTTTTGCCCGGTCGCGTACCCTTCGGAGTGATAACACCTTGTACTGGATTCGTCGCTATCAGGCGTTTGTTAACAGCGTACTTGAATGCACCGGACAAAAAGTTTCGAGCGTTCTTTAGTGATCTCTGACCCCTGGCCTTCTCGGACGCAATGGTTTGAAGCACGTCATGTACGTCGCCTGTAGAGACTTTGTGGATCGGCAGCTTGCAGAACTGATCCTGTCGCTTAATTAAATTGAACTGGTGATGGTATCCGGCTGCGGTGCTGGGCTGAAAGTCCTTAGAAGTTTTAATGTACGGCAGGAAGACATCTTCCAAATAACGACGGACGCTATCGACGGACTCCGGAGCAGTTCCGGCATTGACCGGGTTTAGATACGTATTGGCAAGTTCTCGAACGCTGGCTTCGCTGCGGTGCTGGTCATCCACCAAGTGAAGCTTCACATAGTGGCGCACTCGTTTCGATTGGCCGTTTTTGAGTACGGTCTTGTAGTACCGCATCGCCCACCATTTGCCGTTCTTGTAGATGCGTCCGTCCTGCATTTGTGCCTCCTGAATCCTTCAAAAGTATAGGCACAAAATGGGCACAATGCAATAGAAAAACACAGTAAAATAGCGGCTTTTGGCAATCTGTGCGCTGGTCTCCGGAACCAGAGGTCGGGCGTTCGAATCGCCCCAGGCGCGCCACTTCCATCAATAAAATTCATCCGATTCATCGTGCGAGATGTTTGCACAGGCGAAGCGAACTACTGCCTTGACACAACAGCGGTTGAGAAGTAACTTGCCTCAATGTTTTTTTGGCTGAGGCTTGGGTGTGCCGTGGCATTCTATCCTGCGGAAGAATTGAACGGCACAGTTCTTGTCCTCGGCTGACGTGGCTCTGGTGAACTCGGAGTTCAGCGGAGCAGGGGAGCTGCGAGCTGCGCATCGCGGTTGAGATCTAAGAAAAAGTCTGGGGGTGTGGTGATGGGAAAGAGATTCTTTTTTGGGGCGTTCGCATGTGCAGTGGCGCTTTGCGTGTCTCCGACGCTGTACGGGCAGGCGACCGGCAGTTTCTCCGGCACCGTTTCCGACAAATCGGGATCCGTCATCACCGGCGCCACAATCCGGGTGACCTCGGAGGGCACAGGCTTATCGCGCGAGGCGAAAACAGACGATTCCGGCCACTACTTGATCCCATTGCTCCCGGCAGCGATCTTTACCATCCACGTGGAATTCCCGGGTTTTCAGCCCATCGAGCAAAAAGAGATACGGCTGCAGGTGGATGAGCGTCGCGAATTGGATTTTGCGCTCACACCTGCTTCTGTCGCAACCTCGGTAGAAGTGTTAGCCACAGAGGTGGCCGTGGAGACGGCCAATCCTTCGCTCGGTCAGGTCATCACATCGCAAGAGGTTGCGCAGCTTCCATTGAACGGGCGCGATTTCGTGCAACTCGCCACGCTGACGTCCGGCGCTACCGCGGAAACCAATCCCAACAGTTTTTTCACCGGTGGTGCGGACAGCGAAGTGGCCGCGCGCGGCTCCTTCTCTCTCTCCGTCGGCGGCTCCCGCCCCAATAGCACGGATTGGCTGCTCGACGGCGTGGACAACAACGAATTGACCGCCGGGGGTATCGGAACTTTTTCTTCCATCGATGACATCCAGGAATTTAAGGTTTTGACGTACAACTACTCCGCGCAATATGGCACCCGCGCCGGTCCTACCGTGCTAGTCACCACCAAGTCCGGCTCCAACGACTTCCACGGCTCGCTCTTCGAATTTCTCCGCAACACCTCTCTGGATGCCAAGAGCTTCTTTGCCACTTCGCCGGAAAAGTTCAATCTCAACCAATTTGGCGGTTCCATCGGTGGACCAATTAAAAAGAACAAGACCTTCTTCTTCGTCGACGGCGAGCAAAAGGATCAGCTCCACGCCATCACCTTCCCTGGCCAGGTCCCCAGCGCGGCGATGCACACCAGTGTCGCGCAGCCTTTCGCGGATTTCACCAACGACTCTTTCGGCAATCCGGCCTTCAACATATTCCAGGCTACCCCTACGAGCCCTAAGCTCCAAGTGCCTGTAATCACCAACCCATATCTGGTTGGTAACACGTTGGATCCTACTAAGCCGAACAACGCCTATTTCCAGTGCGTTGGCAGTTCCAGCGGTGCGCCTACCACCGTCAATCCGAACGGTAGCCAGGTTGCCGGCGTTCCTTGCGCCAAAATACCCGCCGCTTTGATTAACCCGCTCGGTGCGACCTTGATTAATCTGTACCCCCTGCCGAATGCCGTCAATGCCGCCAATACCGCCAAAGGCATCAACTTCATCAACGAGCCTATACGCAGCCTGTATGAAACAAAGATGGACGTCCGGCTGGATCACACCTTCTCTAGCGCCGACAACGTTTTCTCTCGCTTCAGCTATGACCAAGCCGTTTCCTATGTGCCGGGCGGCGGCGGTCCGGGCTCCTTTGCCGAGGCTAGCGCCTTCGGCAGCAATCAAGGAATCACCAACCATGCACGGAGCATCGCCATAGGGGAGACCCACGTATTTACCCCCACCACGGTCAATCAATTCAGCTTCGGCTATAACCGCATCTTCAACTACATCAATTCGCAAGGTACTGGCAGCTGTGCTTCCGCCAATCTTGCTGGCATCGGCATTCCATTCGCCAACTTGGGCTGCACCGGCACCCCCGGCAGCGAAACCTGCACGAAGGGCGCCTATAGCTGCGGCTTGGTTTCGGTTTTGCTTGTCGACGGTAATTTCTCCCTGGGCGACCGCGGGTTCACCCCGTTTCAAGGCGGCACTGATATCTTTTCCTATGCCGATTCCCTCGACCTGATTCGCGGTAAGCACGACCTGCATGTCGGAATTGACGTCCGCGCCAACCAGATGAACGTCGGCACAGAAGCCTTCCAGGATGGCTTCTGGATTCCCCTCGGCCTTTTCTCGGGTAAACCCATCGCCGATATTACTCTCGGCTATACCAACATCTCGGAACACGATCAGACTTTTAACGGCCCAGTCACCGGCCGCCGCTGGAAAATCTATCGCCCCTACGTCCAGGACGATTGGCGCATCACAAAAGATCTGACGCTCAATATCGGTTTAGCGTGGGACCTTTCTACGCCCATTACCGAATCCGCCGGTCGTCAGGCGGACTTCATTCCTCCCGCCGTCGCCACCGGCTCTTTTGCCAAGACTGGCGAGCTGCTAGTCTCGAATCAGAATGGTATTGGCAACGCTGCCGGCATCCACATGCAATGGACCGCTCTCGAACCGCGCATCGGCGTCGCCTACAAAGTTCTTGGCAGTGACAAGACCGTGGTCCGTGCCGGCTTCTCCATCTACCACGATTCCGTCTGGAGCCAGGGCGCTCAGGGTCTTTGGCAGAACCCTCCCTTTTTCGCCGAGGGCGATATCTTCGCCTTCGGCGGGTGCCCGGCTGCTACCCCGGCGGGTAATACCCCCGCCTGCTTTACCGGGGGAGCCCCTGGCCCCGCAAGCATCTCCAAAGGTTTCATAAATTTTGGCAATACTCCGCCGACCCTTTCCACCTTCACTGGAACACTCTATTACGAACCCCAGGACTTCAGCCACGGACAGGTCCTGCAGTACAACGCCAACGTCGAGCGCCAATTGCCCGGCAATATCGTCCTCACCGTTGGTTACGCCGGCTCCCGTGGCAACCACATCCTGTTATCTGGCAATGCCCTCAACACTGGCGGCCCCTCCGCTTGCGGCACAGTTAGTGGCTATACACTCGGTTGTGCCGCCGGCGGCGCTCCCTACGTTTCGCCCTTCAACACTCCAAATGGCAACGCCATTCTGGAATTTGGCGATCTCGGCAAAACCACTTACAACTCCCTGCAAATCAAGGCCGAGACCAAGTCCTCCAGGCACGGTCTCTACGCGCTCGTCGCCTACACCTACTCCCATACCTACGATAACGGTCTATCCGATGGCTTGGGTTCCGAACTGAGCGCCCCCTA
>Ga0207024_10036_pt1 | contig 45903 bp, 53 predicted proteins | sample Alteio_BWMinCont_44_FD_153470 | JGI IMG/M metagenome (GOLD analysis project Ga0207024, IMG submission 153470) | Enriched cells from forest soil in Barre Woods Harvard Forest LTER site, Petersham, Massachusetts, United States -... | ecosystem: Environmental > Terrestrial > Soil > Temperate forest >...
AGGCCCCCCGGAAATTTGAGTCTGCGGCGTGGTATAAATGATTATCTGATTCCCGTTCGGCATTTGGATAAGGACTGAGCTTGGGCCGCTTTGAACCACCGTTCCTTGGAAAAATTGCAGCGGTGGAGGAGCGCTTGGAGGCGGTGCAGAGGTGTACCCGGAAGGGGGCATGTTTGCGACATTGATGGACATCGCATAGAGCGACCCACCATACAAACGCGCGGCGACGGTCACCGGGACGCCATTCGAAAGCGATCCTTGCACAGAAGTTTCACGGGTGAGAAAAACGGAATGCTGAATCCCGTCCGCCGTGGCGACCTGCACCTGATTATCGGAGACACCAAGAATCGTTCCGCTTAAAGAAACATTTTCCCAAGAACCGCCCGGGTAGCTGCTATAGGGTACATACACCGGACCACTACCCCCGGTAAAGATCGGAATTCCAATGCCAATGCTGACCCCTGAAAATGAAAATTTGGGTAAGAACAATGCGGTGAAGATAAGGATAGAGAGTAGCGCTTTTTTCATGGTGACACCCCTTTAACAGCTAATTATACCTTAATAATTAGACACCTCTAGAAACGGAAAGTTGACCCACGCTAGTTCTTGCGCAAGGTCACCAGGGAAATATCTGAAAACCGTTCGGAACGCGGTTTTGAAGCAGGCCCTAAATACTCTTTTTCCTTTTCAAGCATGTTGGTGAGTTCAACGATTTCATAGCGGCCGGCAGCCAGCCGGTTAAGATCCGGAACATCCAAATAATTATACCGGATGTTCGGATAATTGAGATGATCGGCCAAAAACTTTCGAAAACGGCTGCAGACCGCTTCCGTTTCTCGCGCCGAGGCCCAAGCATCAAGAACAAGCAGGGAGCCGGGAGTTTGCAGATTCGAAAAAAGAGTAACCAGGCGTGATAAAGACTTGGAGTCGAGATAATACGTTAAACCTTCCATAAACACTAAGGAAGGTTTAACGGCAATCTCGTGTTTAAGTTGCATCGAGAGACGCTCTTCATCTTCGATTCGGTTTAAATCCGCTGGAAGAAAGCGGATTATTCTGAAAGGCAGTTTCCCTTGGTCTTGAAACTCTTTGAGTTTACGCTCTTTATACTCAATCACATGCGGAAAATCAATTTCAATCGATTTTTGCAAACCGTTCACAAGGAACGGATAACTCGTGAAGCCCGCCGCAACATTTACGAACACAAGATCCGGGTGAAGGCGAAGCTCCGATTCAAGACATGCAAGAAAATAACGGTTTCGAATGCCAAGGATAACGCCCAGAGCATGCGGACTGACCTGTTCGTCATACCGTTTGGCGATTTCCCGGGTCTTATCCGTCACCCAAAGTTTAGCGTAGATATCCCGGCTTTCGGCCTCATTGCGGGCACGAAACTCGTTGACCAAAAAAGCCGATTCGGAAACGTTTAAGTTACTGTTCATCCGGATCTCGAATTTGGATTTCTTTGGATCGATTCCTTTGCAGGGAATCGATCATTCTCCCTGGAACAGGAACTCCTCACTTCAATTTAAAGGGGGAAAAACATGTTAAAAAAATTATCAGGAATGCTTCTTGTAGTCTTGTCCTTTTGTATCCTGGCGCATGCCCATGATGAACAAATGGATATGTCCCAGCAAAAAATGCCGGCGGCGTTTGAAAAGCTGAAAACTCTGGTCGGAACCTGGACCGGCTCGACCTCAATGCACGGCAAGGATATGCCCTACACCGTAAGTTATGAGTCAACCGCCGGCGGAACGGCCATCCTGGAACGGGAGTTCGTCGGGACACCCAAGGAAATGATTACGGTTTACACGCCACAAAAAGATTCGGTGGTTATGACACATTATTGTATGCTAGGCAATCAACCACGCATGACGCTGACCCACGCATCTGGCAATACACTTTCTTTTATGATGCAAGGCAGCTCAGGGATTATGTCAACGAATGAACCTCACATGCATGCACTCAAGCTAACGATGATCGATGACAACCATCTCCGCGCCGAATGGACCGAACATGAAAACGGCAAGGACGGCGAAACCATGGTCATGAACCTCACCCGAAAAAGCTAGACAAGTTCAATCTTTAGAAATTAAAAAAGGCGGTTAGATAACCGCCTTTTTTAATTTAACTCACAATGACTATCGATCTTGGCGATGTTTGTCGTCACCCGGATGACCTTGCTGTCTGGGTCCAGGCGCACTACGTGCTTGCGGCGCCGGATGCGGATTACCCCCTTGTCGGGGAGCACTCCGCATCACAGGAGCTTGCGGGACTCTCTGAACAAAATTCGCCGGCTGACGGGAAAAGCTCCGATATGGCGTTGAACGAACGTTGTGGCGCAACGCGCTTCCCGCGCTTTGTCGAACCGTGGAACGTCGCTCCACGGGCGATACATGTGCCGAATGACGATAGACAAAGCGTTTGTTTTCGGCTGACACGGTTCCTCTTTCCGCTTCGGAGCGCACCAACGGTGTCTCACGTCCTTTAACCGCTCTCACCGAAGGACGATAAACGTATAAGCTTCGACCACGCAAGTCGTTCACGCGGCTTCCTAGATGCCGTATTTGACGTTGATTAAGGTTCCGCTCAACAAGGCTTACACGGGTCACTTTTCGTCCGGTCATTCTTTCCACACGCGCTAATCCAGGTCCACCATTAAACACTCTCCGGTTTGCAATCCGGATATTATTGAAGTGCTCGACATGATGGATAATGGTGATGTTTCGATCCCGGTCAATGGCAACCCGTTCGATGTTTCCTGACAGAAACGATCCAAATGAAACGAAGACACAAAAACGCGGAGAGATTTCAAGGGACGCTACCGGCGCCAGCGGGACCCATCCGACATATTCCGGTCCGTAATACCAGCTAACCCAAGCCGGTCCCCACACCGAGCCCGGAACCCAAAGCCATCCGTACCCCGGATCATAATACCACCGTCCATAATGATAGGCGGCCCATCCCCAGGGTTCATAAGAAACCCAGGTCCACCCCGCATCGGTCCAAACCCAATGCCCCACCGAATAGGGACGCCATCCGACGGCTACCTCGGTGGGATGCCAAACGACTCCGAATGAAGGGACCGTTTCCCAATTTCCGTAGGGAGCAAGCTGACCGTAAAAAAGATTAACATCAACATCCACGCTTGCCTTTGCCTGTCTTATGGATGTCATAAGAAGAACGGAAAAAAATGCGGCCAAAACAATTTTTCTAATCATTTTTCTCACCTCACTTATCCAGTGACGCGAAGCATGAAAAAGTCACGGTATTCAAGAAAATGATTCCCCAAACAGGGTAATCTCAATCCGAGCAAGGTTTCTTTTTTGATTATCGCGAAGGAGAGGAATAGAATGACTGAAATTTTTGCCAATAAAGCACATCTTCATCTTATTCTCAATCATTTTCCGGTGATTGGAATCGTCATTGCTTTTTTAATATTGTCTTGGGGCCTTTATACCGAAAGCGATGATGTCAACCGGACCGGATTTTGGCTTGTCGTCATCATCGCGATAATGACCATTGCGGTTGTCAAAACCGGGGGAAGTGCCGCTCATTTAGTCCGGACGCTTCCCGGCGTGGAGCGAACGTTGATTCGTAATCACTCCAAAGCCGCGGATAAGGCGCTCTATGCTACGGACGTTCTGGGAGCCCTGGCCCTTATCGGCCTTTGGATCTTCCGAAAATCAAGAATCCCCTCCTGGCTAGTCAAGCTGATGCTTCTGGGTTCTCTTGGAGTAACCGCCTTAATGGGGTGGACCTCCGACCTAGGCGGCCAAATTCGCCACCCCGAAATTCGGCCTGGTTTTCAATGGCCTTCACCGCCGCCTGCTAGCTCTCAAAAGTAATGGGACACACGCCCTCGCCCCGAGGCAACTTTTTAGATTTTTATGTGTCTAAAGAGTTATGGGAAGCAATCTATGGATAATGCCGAGCAACTTCTGCGTCAGTTTAAAGAAGGCGATGAGCACGCCTTTGAAGAGTTTGTTAAGGGGCTTTGGAAACCTATTTTCCAGTTGGCTTACCGCTTTACAGGCTCTTCGCATGAAGCCGAGGATCTTTGCCAGGAGACCTTTATGAAAGTCTATCAAAATGCCAAAACGTTTCGTGGAGAATCGAAGGCCTTCACCTGGGTCTACCGGATTGCCTCGAATGTCTGTTTGAACTGGAAGCGAAAAAAGATCCCGGAACCTGCGCCTCCGGATATTATGCCTCATGAACGGCATGATTTTCTCATGAAGCTTGAATTACAGGAAGTTTTCAACAAGCTTTCCGCCCCGGAACGAATGTTGGTTTTGCTTAGCAAATTTTATGGCTTTTCGTATCAAGAAATCGGCGACATACTTTCGATTTCGCCGGAGAAAGTAAAAAGCAGGCTTCATGAAGCCAAAGTAAAGTTAACCAAAGAACTCCCGGAATTCTTCAAAAAAGGAGGTGGCGTCAATGGACTGCAAGAGAGCACAGTTTAACTTAACGGCGTATGATGATAAGGAATTGGCCGGCAGCGAAGCTCTTGAAATCAAAAACCATTTAGAGCAATGCCAATCTTGTACGGCGCTTCGTCTATCGCTTTCGGAAACATGGAAGGCGCTGGATTTACTTCCGGTAGAAGAACCCGACGCCTATGCAGCGATTCGGTTTCTTAATCGCAGGAAGCCTGCAAAAGTTTTCCCCGTTTTTCGATGGGCCATGGCGGCAACCTTTATGGTCATGCTTACGATTGGATCGCTCATGACTGAAAAGAGCGGGATGATGAATCCCAGCAGCAATCAACCGGAACAAGCCGCCCTCACCTCTTCGTTGTTTCCTGATTTGGAATCGTCGGGAGGGGGAAATGACAAGGTCCTCTTTGAAGCTATCTTTGATGAAGCCGATTCAACGGGAAATAAGTAAAGGAGAACAGGAATGAAAAAGTGGTTTTTATTCGGGTTAGTGGCGATTTTCTTCATAGTCCAAGCATCGGCTTATGCGCAAAACCAGCAAGAACATCACGGCTGGATGAAGATTCTTTCGCAGCTTAACCTCTCCGCCGACCAACAAAAAAAAGTGGACGCCATCATGAGTGACGTTCATAAAAACCTTCAGGCCATCCGGCTTGGAGAAAAGAAAAAAAGGGCGGAACTCTCTAAAATTCTCTTAAGCCCGAATCCCGACCGAAGTGTAGCCAAGCAAAAACTAAGAGAAATCTTGGCACTTCACAACAAACGTCAGGAAATGTTTGCCGACGTCTATTTTGATATTTTAGGATTATTAAATCCCAGCCAAAAACAACTTTTTGCTAAATTAGTCGCGAACCGCATGGGCGGCGACCATGACCACAACGAACACTAAAGAGTGGTTCATGGAGAACAACTTTGGAACCGGCGCTAATTTTTTCCTCCCTCTCAACTTTCTCTAACTTCGGGTGTCTAATTGTTAGGAAAACAAAATAATTCCAATAATTAGGAGAAAGGAGAAAACATCATGCGTAAGCTTCTGATAACTCTCGGTCTTACATCGTTTCTCATTGGGGGGATGACCTTCGCGGACCCTCTTTTCGGGCATGTACGACTCAATGTTAATCTTGGGGGCCCTCCGGCAATCTACCAAGCCCCCGTTTATGCAGCGCCAGTTTATCAAGCCGCACCTCCGGTAGACTATTATCAAGCCCCGGTGTATGCGGCTCCGTCATACGTCTCATTCGGCTGGGGGGGTGGATATAATCACTTCCACGGTCGAAGTTGGGGACGTGAACGTGGACATGATCATGATCGCCGCTAACTCAAACTAAAAAAGAATAAAGCCTCGCGCCGGTGCCTCTGTTACTCCCCCTTCCAGAGGCCCGGCGCGTTTTTATCCTTGACGATGTTCACAAATTGTTAATAAAACGAATCTAGACAATGAAACACCGTGTCTTGATACTCTTTCCGGAAAGACTGAAAATCATGAAAACAATTGCCTTTTCCGAACCTGCTTGGACAACCGTTTCCTCCATAAAAGTTGGGTATAATCGCTGTCTAAATTTAGCTGAAAGAATTGTCAAAGGTCTTGGCAGAACTCCCAGCGATCATGTTATCCTGTAAGAGAATATTGCAGCATATTTACATCAGTTAGATACCCGTGCTGTTGAATGTTTTGATCGCACTAACGATGACGCCCTGATCTATACAACAAATTCTTGGTTGAATGACCGCAGTTATCGCTGGAGTGGAAAACTTCAACGGGATATGACGACTCCCTATACCGATACTCAAGTCTTCGAGAGGATTCGTTCTGTGTCAGCGACTTTAAAAGAAATCACGCTTGATCCCGCTGTCTTTAAAAAAAGAGTTTATGTCGTTGGTGGGGTTATCCATGGGAGATTTGGAGCAAATTCTGACATTGATATTTTTTTTGAAACCACCGAAGAGGCATGGTTTAAACCGGGTTTCACAAAAAACGTTTCCTGTGATCTCAGCCCATTTTGGGGAGAGAGACAAGCCAAGAAATCTCTTTTGAAACGCTATAAGAATGCCGCGGTGGTCAGTATTCGCGAGATCAATGCCAATCAAGATTTCTTAAAGTCGATCTATCTTATCGGTCTTGCGAAGCGTGGCATTACGGTTGAATTTGGCGCAGATGGAGCGATTCAAGCTCGGCGAATAAAACAAGTGATGGACTTATGGGAAAGACCTTTCTAGAGGCAGCTTACTGATAGCGGAGCGCTTCGATAGGGTCGAGCTGACTGGCTTTATGCGCAGGGTAAAACCCAAACACAATTCCGATGAGCGCGGAGAACACAAACGAAAGGGCAATTGACCACAGAGGGAAAATCACGTTCCAATGGACGACCTTCGAAACAATGAGTCCGGCCATAACTCCCAGCAAAATTCCGAGGATGCCGCCCGCCAAGCTTAGCACCATCGCCTCAATCAAAAATTGGAGTAGAATGTCGCGATCCATCGCGCCGACTGCCATGCGGATGCCAATTTCCCGTGTCCGCTCCGTGACGCTCACTAACATAATATTCATGATGCCGATGCCGCCGACCAACAGCGAAATGCCGGCGACAATGCCGAGCAAAAGCATCTGCTGAGAAGTGGCCTGCTCGCGGGCTTGAATCATTTCATCGAGCGATCGAATCATAAAATCATCCTGCTGCCAGGAGGCAGAAATGTGGTGCCGCTGCCGCAAAATTTGGGTAATTTCGGTCTCGGCATTTGGAATTTTTTCTTCGGAAGCGGCGGAAGCGATCATGCCGCGCAGATACGGTGTGCCGTTGAGCCGACGCATCGCCGTGGTGTAGGGAACCAAAATTGCGTCATCCTGATCTTGACCTTGAGCATTGTCCCCTTTCGGCAACATCACACCGATGACGCGAAATGGAACGTGTTTAATGCGGACCAACTGGCCGACCGGATTGGCATCTCCGAACAGATTGGTGACGACCGTCTGCCCTAAAAGGCAAACCAGCGCCCCCGAATTGTCCTCGCTGTCGGTAATGGCACGTCCTCCCGGAACGACACCCCAGTTACGGATTTGAAAAAAGTCCGGGTTGACGCCGGAAATTTGCGTGGTCCAGTTCTGGTTTTGCGCACTAACCGTCTGGACGCTTGAAATGTTCGGCGACACATAGGCAACATCCGGACAATCTTTCTTGACGGCGTCCATGTCGGCCGGATAAAAGTGAGTGACCGAGCTGTATTCCCGGATTCCGTTTTGAGTGACGGTGCCGGGCATCACCATGAGGATGTTGGTCCCCATGTTAGTGAACTGTTCCTGAAGTTTTTCTTTAGCTCCTTCGCCAATAGCGACCATGGCGATAACGGCGCCCACGCCAATCAAAATCCCAAGGATCGTAAGAAACGCACGCATCCGATTTCGCGCCAGCGCCGTAAACGCTACTTTAAAAAAACTTACCAGCGTCATCCTGGCTCCTTAATTAGGGACACACCACTAATATTTACAATTTGGAAACAAAAATTGATACGATTTGTAAATATTAGTGGTGTGTCCCTCTTTTTTTTCATCGGGTTTCCTCTTTGAGGATTTGGCCGTCTTTCAGATGGATGACGCGGCGTGCATAACGCGCCACCTCGTTATCATGAGTTACGAGAACAATGGTAAGTCCTTCCTTATTCAGTTGGGTTAAGAAGGCCATGATGTCTTCGCTGGATTGTGAATCCAAGTTTCCGGTCGGTTCGTCGGCCATTAAGATTTTTGGATTGTTGGCCAAAGCGCGAGCCATCGCCACACGCTGCTGCTGTCCGCCGGAGAGTTGGGTTGGAAAATGATGTAGCCGCTCCCCTAACCCTACTTTCGTCAAAATTTTTATCGCCGCTTCATCCCGTTCTTTCGCTGGACGCCCAGCATACAATAGAGGAAGTCCGACGTTTTCAAGCGCTGTTGCGGTTTGCAATAAATTGAAATTTTGGAAAACAAGACCGATGGTGCGGTTACGGACTTTGGCCAAACTGTTCTTATCCAGTCCGGCCACATCGTTGCCGTCAAGGAAATACCGTCCGCTGGTTGGGCGGTCCATGCAACTGATGATATTCATCATGGTCGATTTTCCGGAACCGCTGGCCCCCATGATGGCAAAAAACTCTCCTTGTTCGATCGTTAAACTGACACCGCGCAACGCCAACACGGGCACCTCGCCGAGTTGATACTTTTTGACGACTTCTTCAATCCGAATGAGCGACATCTCAGAACGTCGAGTACGGATTTTTCTTAGTCGATTGGGCTGACGCCGTCCCCGTGATCACCTGATCGCCTTCATTCAGTCCGGACAGTACTTCCGTCTCGGAATCGCTGGCGATTCCAACTTTGATGTTCTTGCGCACAGAACGACTACCTTCCAGTACATACACGTGAGGAACAACCTTCTTCGGAACCAGAGATGTGGTAAAGCCTGTCGTGCTGCCTTGCTGCGACTTGCGTTGGGGCGGCGAGAACAAAAGCGCGCGGTTTGGAATTTTCAGTACATTCATTTTTTGCGCGACAATAAAACTGACGTTGGCGGTCATTCCGGGAAGTAGCGCATTCTCCTTGTTTTTCACATGAACGATGACGTCATAGTCGACCACATTTTGTTGTTGGATCGGATTTTGACGGATTTGATAAACGGCACCCGTGAATGTTTTGTTGGGAAAGGAATCGACATTAAAATTAGCCGGTTGTGCCACTTTTATCTTGTTGACGTCCGCCTCGTCCACCAGCGTGTCGATTTGCATGTTCTCCAGACTTTTCGCAATAACAAAGAGATTCGGGCTTTGCAGGCTCGCCACCACTGTTTGCCCGAGTGCCACGTTATTGGCCACCACAATACCGTCAACCGGTGAAATGATATGGGTATAGGTGAGATTGGCCTCGTCTTGTTTCAGCTTGGCTCTGGCCTGATCGATTTGCGCGGCATCGGCTTGCACGGCCGCTGATTGCGACTCATAGGCATATTTCGAGTTATCAAGATTCTGCCGGGAGTCATAATTTTTCTGCACCAGCAGCACTTCACGATTATAATTAATCTTGTCATTCGCCATCGTCGCTTGATCTTTAAGCCTTTGGGCGGAAAGATTGGCGATGCTGGCTTGATCTTGGTCGACAGAGGCTTGATAAGTCAAGGGATCGATCTGCGCCAAAAGTTCTCCTTTTTTGACGTGTGAGTTGAAATCAACGTTCACGCTCATAATTCGGCCTGTCACTTGCGCGCCAACGGTAATGCCTCCGGTAACCGTTCCGGTTGAATCGACCGACGTCGTTCCCACCGGTTCTAGTGTCCCGGTTGCTTCCACCAAGCTGGTTAGCGTTCCGCGGGTGACCTTGACGGTGGTAAAGTTAACCTTGCTTTTCTTATGGAAAAACCGAAACCACACGAAACCTGCGATGAGAAGAATGACAACAATGATAGCTAATTTTTTCATCGGCGCTCCGCCTTCGGCTTAAGCGCCTCTGTTCGCTCAATCATACGATATTTTCGCGTCATGGTTTTGCTCCTGTTCCGTTGGTTGCGGTCAACGTTCCCATCGCTTCTTCCATTGAAGCGATGGCGATATTATAATTCCCAAGCGCTGTAATTAAATTGGATTTCGCCAGAACATAGGCATTCTCGGCATCCGTATATTGAACATAATTCACCGTGCCGACCCGATAAGACCCGTTAGCCAATTCAAAATTTTCCTTGGCGTATTGCAAGCCATCACGCGCCACGTTTAAACTGGTCCTGGCGGAAACGAGATTGTTATAGGCTTGTTCTACCGCTTGTCGAACCGTTAGGCGCTGATTATCAACCTGTGCCTGCAGATTATGAAGCGTTCCTTTGGCTTGCTGGATTTCACCCGCCGTCAAAAATCCATTGAAAAGCGGAACCGAAAATTGAACTCCAAGATTCCAGACGCTACTGTACGGGTAATAGGTCGAGCCGATGTTCCCGGCTCCCGCGGACGCGGTGAAGGCCGGAAAATAATCCTTTTCAGTGGCATTCAAGGAGGCTTCGGCACTAAGTTCCTGAGCGATTAACGCAAGGAGATCTTGGCGGTGTTGATAAGCTTCTTTGACGGCATCGTCCAGCGTGATCGAAAAATCGAATGGTTCCTTCAATTCTTCATTCACGACAAAGGGCGGAAAATTTGGATCGCCCATCGCCGTTTTCAAATTGGTCTGGGAAATCGCAAAGGTGTTTTCCGCCTGTACGAGCGTTAATTGTCCGTTGGAAAGGTTCGATTCAGCTTGAGTTACATCGATTTTAGGTTGAGTTCCCACTTGAAAGAATGTTTTTGCTTGCTCCAAGTGTTCTTTTAAATCCGTTACATTTTCTTGCTGAACTTGAACATTGGCTTTCGCTTCCAAGAGCTGATAGTAATCTTGATAAACTCCGAACAAAACTTGTTGCAAATCATATTGATAGGTTTCTTGGGCTGCGATGACCTGCTCATGGCTTGCCCGTACTAACTCGGGCGTACGACCGAAATCATAGAGCAATTGGTTTAAGGAAAATTCGGAAACGTAGGTTGTGAAGACCTGGCTTTGCCCAAATGCGGAGCCTCGGCTATTGGCCCGCGCATAACTGCTATTATAATTGATTTGCGGCAATTCGGCCGATCGGGCTTGCGTTTCAACTCCATGTTGAATTTCAATGCCGGCTTGCCCCTCCGCCAAGAGCGGATGTGTAGCCTGCGCCACCTGGAGTGCATGCTGCAAGGTCAAATCAACCGCTTGCTGCGGAAACGCTAAGTCACTGCCAAGAATAAGAGCGATGAAAAGGATCGAGATTATTTGCCGCATAGGATTGAGGACCATTCTGTAAGGAATAGCGTTTTCCTTCATAATATATCTTATGACACCCCTCCAGCCGAAAAAGTTGGAAGCCTCCATTTAGTTAAAAGGTTTAATTGTTAAGAGCTTGAAATAATTCTGTGATGGTCAATACAAACGCGGACCGCGCCGCGGCGATTCTTCCGCAAATCCTGGGCATTGTCTCCCGGGAAGACCAATATCAAAGCCGTAATCTTGAATTGACGGTGCCGGAACTTCGTTTCCTGAATGTCCTTTTCTGGAAAGAAGAATGTCCTATGCGAAGCCTTAGCGACGAACTCCATGTGACCCCTCCTTCGGCTACGATTACGGCAGACAGCCTGGTTCATCGAGGACTCATCCTCAGAAAAGAAGATAAAAACGACCGGCGTATTGTCCGCGTGGGCTTAACCAAGAAAGGGAAATCGACGGTACAAAAATTTGTGGCTGCAAGACGAAAACGATGGAATGAAATCATGGGCTCCTTGGAAATCTCCGATCAAAAAATCTTGATGAATTCACTTCAATCTCTTCTTTCGCTCCTTAAAAAAGCGGAAGCCACATGACTGATCTCAGCACCCCGATTCCCAAGAAAGTCAAACAAGGGGAATTCTTGGAACATGGCCTGCGGCTGGAAACTACCCTCCAAGAAGCGTTCGAAATCACTTGGGGTGACATCGTTTTTCTTTTTCTTGGAAAAGTGGAAGAAACGCATAAAGCGGTTCAACCTGAAAAACCGGGAATCAATGTGATCCGCACGTCAGCCGCTCTTGCCGCCGGACCTATTGGAACGGCCGCCTACGATTTGGTTGCCGGCAAAAAGAAGAAAGAGCCCCAAGCTTCTCATGGAAACAGCTATTTGCTTTTAGACTTGTATGCCACCGACCGCCGCGAACCGTTCCGTTTCGATTCGACAGGAACCAATTATCGTACGTTTCTCGGTGAAGAGGCTGGATATGCCGGCGAAACGAATCTGCTGACCTTCATCCGCAAGCTGGCCACCAAAATACAACTGGATTCAACCTTACTCCACCTTCTTGAAAAAGGCAAAAGCGCTATTCCGCCATTTCCATCCCGAGACGCCTTCGCCTGGGCCTCTTTCAAAACCCGGGGATCAGCCGATTAGTGTGACGCACCTGCTAGACTCATCACATTCATGAAAGAAAGCGGACCCCTAAGAATCTTTTGGTCTCTTCCGCAGGAGACTAAGGATAAACCCATCGCAAAAGGCTTGTTATCCTGGAGATTGAAGAACACTCTCTCCTGGGTTCCGCCAAAACCAGTTAAAGAATATTCAGCCGTATGATATTCTTGAGCCAATCCCGAAGTCGTTATGTTTTGCTGATTCCACCGTGAAGGGTTAGCCTCGATCAACTGATACGAGGAAACGGGATCCTCCACGCCGCGAATAAGAAGATCTAAGAATTCGTGGTCATTTCGGTCATTTCGTTCCAAGGCTTCCACGGATGCTAAATAAGATTCGTTCAATCGGTCTGCAATGGTAATGCCTGCACTGGTTTGATTACTGCCTATAAATGCTTCCTGGGTAACTCTGTTATTTCTAACAAAGATTGCATGCGTAAATTGGGGTTCCCCATCTTTCTGCAACGATACCACAAAGTGGTACTGGGGTAATCCGCCGAGAGGCGAAGGTTCAAACGCTTGCATACAATCGATGCCATTGCTTCGGCGTTCACGCTCAAAAAATCCATCCACTGTTTCTCCATCGACCTCAAGCGGATTAAAACCCTTCTTTATCAACTGTTGCCTCAGCTGGTCCTCATCGGGAAAACTGGTGGTATTGAGAAACGCCACGTCATGTCCTGCTCTTACCAAAGCGGTATAGGGTTCTAAACGTTCAAAAACGACCAAACCTCCTTGATGATCATAACTGGGTCCAACCGGTTGAGTTGCTAAAATTGTTGACATTATATCACCATCCTAGAATGTATTTCGAGTCATTTAATTAAGCGACGCTTAGATTATTCATGCAATAAAAGGAGTTCCATGCCAGCATTTGCTTGGTTTTCCAGGGCATCGTTAAAGAAGAAGTAAAGGCAGTCGGTTTCCAGTTGCGAGAACAGAAAAAAGCGTCTTGGACCGTGTTGGCAGCGCCCGTTAGGCGATATTCTTCGATTAGATAACTCCCTGACGTTGCGAATTTTATAAGCCCCCAGCGCGCAGGATTTGAAGTGACAAGGTCATGTGCTGACCCAGGATCATCGACCCCTGGAAGGAGTAACTCACAAAAAGCGGGATCCTTTTCCTCATGCTTTCGCGCCAACGCTAGAAGGGACGAATTATAGTTACGGGCTATCGCGACGCCAGGGACGAACTCTATAGAACCTTCAAAGCTCTCCAAAACTTCCCTACCTTCTTTAACAACAACCTCATGAGTAAAGCTGGCTTGCCCTTGGGGACCGATCGAGGTTCTGTACACGAAGTGCGGCAATTCGTGTCTCTGGGGAGCATCAAATAATTGACGGCATTCCGTCGGTGATTGCTCGCCGCGCACACGGACCATCACGCCTTCTACTATCCTTTCGTCACCGAACATCAGGGGTTGAAAATCGCGAGCTTCAAGACTTCTCCTTAATTCGCTCCCATTAGAATACTTTGATGGATTAAAAAACAACACGCTGTGTCCCGCTTTTTGCATCTGTCCATAAAGCGTTTGCTGGTCAAAAAAAGACAAACCGGTAACGGATGAATAACTGGGTCCAATCGTTCGAACTGCTGCAGCTGCTGACATTGCGCACCATCCCTGGATATTTTAGTTGATTGAACGATTATACTAAAAGAGCCGTTGAACTGTCAAGTTTTTCCGGAAGGAATTGAATTGAATTGTAGAATTACTGGGTGTGACCTCCGTATCCTCTGTCGTGAAGAAAGCCATTATGGGGCTTTCCGGGCTTTTTTTGTGCGTCTATCTCGTCGTTCATTTGGCCGGAAACTTGATGCTCTTGAAAAAAGACGGCGGCGTACTCTTCAATCAATATGCGATGTACATGGAGCATTTTTGGGTCACGCAAATCCTTGAAGTGGTTTTGTTTTTAGGATTTTTTATCCATATTATTGATGGAATTATTCTGACGTTTCAGAACAAAAGCGCAAGACCGGTGAAATACGCTGTAAATAACCCGAGCGAAAACAGCAGTTGGTTTTCACGCAACATGGGGTTCACCGGAAGTATCGTCTTCTTTTTCTTGATTGTTCACCTCAAAAACTTCTTCATCGATCAGCGCTTTTTTGAAAAACACAGCTCCATGTATCAGGCAGCCCTGGACGTATTCAGCAATCCCTATTACGCCCTTCTCTATGTCTTCGCCATCGCGGTGTTGGGGCTTCACTTAAATCACGGATTTCAAAGCGCCTTTCAATCGATCGGATTTAACCATCCGCGCTACACGCGTTGGCTGAAACTTTTTGGAACGCTCTACGCGATCATCATTCCCGTTGGTTTTATCATCATCCCGATCTATCTCTCATTTTGCGGAGGCATGTCTTGCCCACACTAGATTCCAGAATCCCGGAGGGAGCACTCGAGCAAAAGTGGACCGATTACCGGTCTCACTTGAAGCTGGTTAATCCTGCGAACAAACGGAAATACCAAGTTCTTGTTCTTGGAACCGGGCTGGCCGGTGCTTCCGCCGCTGCAAGTCTCGCTGAACTCGGCTATAATGTAACCTGCTTCTGCATTCAAGACAGCCCGCGCCGCGCGCACAGTATCGCGGCCCAAGGCGGAATCAACGCGGCAAAAAATTACCCGAATGACGGCGACAGCATTTTCAGACTTTTTTATGATACAATTAAGGGCGGCGATTTCCGGTCGCGGGAAGCCAACGTGTACCGTCTCGCTGAGTTAAGCGTCAAAATTATCGATCAATGTGCGGCGCAAGGCGTTCCGTTTGCACGTGAGTACAGCGGCTATTTGTCCAACCGCTCGTTCGGCGGCGCACAAGTGTCGCGTACGTTTTATGCCCGCGGCCAAACAGGCCAACAGCTTCTTCTTGGCGCGTACGGTGCACTGAACCGCCAAATCGAAGCGGGGAAAGTGACGATGTATCCGTATCATGAAATGTTGGATTTGGTCATGATTGATGGACAGGCTCGCGGCATTGTTGCCCGCAACTTGTTGACCGGCGTAATTCAATCGTTCGCCGGTCATGCCGTGGTGCTGGCCACCGGCGGGTACGGCAATGTTTACTTTTTGTCGACCAACGCGAAAGCCTCGAACGTTACCGCGGCGTGGCGCGCTCACAAACGCGGCGCATTCTTTGGAAATCCTTGCTACACGCAAATCCATCCGACGTGTATTCCGGTCACCGGCGACTATCAATCGAAATTAACCTTGATGAGCGAAAGTTTGCGTAACGACGGCCGCGTCTGGGTGCCGAAACAAAAGGGTGACAAACGGTCGCCCGATCAAATCCCGGAAAATGATCGCGATTACTTTTTGGAGCGCAAGTATCCCGCCTTTGGAAACTTGGTTCCGCGCGATGTTGCCTCACGGAACTGCAAAGAAGTTTGCGACGAAGGACGCGGCGTCGGCGCGACCGGTATGGCCGTTTATCTTGATTTCTCCGAAGCGATTAAGCGTTTGGGTAAAAAGACCGTTGAAGAGCGATACGGAAATCTTTTTGAAATGTACGAACGGATTACCGGCGAAAATCCGTATCAAGTTCCGATGAAAATTTACCCTGCCGTCCATTATGTGATGGGCGGTTTGTGGGTCGATTATAATTTGATGACCACCGTCCCCGGTCTTTTCGCGCTGGGCGAATGCAATTTTTCCGACCATGGCGCCAACCGTCTCGGCGCAAGTGCGCTAATGCAAGGTTTGGCCGATGGCTATTTCGTTATCCCCTACACCGTCGGCGATTATCTTGCCGGCGTGAAAGCGGAAAAACTTGATGTGTCGCGACCCGAATTTAAAGAGGCGGAAAAAGCGGCGAATGCAGGCGTCGAAAAATTATTGTCGATTCACGGAAAACGAACCGTCGATGACTTCCACCGTCAGCTTGGAAAAATCATGTGGGATTACGTCGGCATGGCCCGTAGCGCGGATGGCTTGAAGAAAGCAATTGAGATGATGAAGACGCTACGTGAAGAGTATTGGAAGAACGTCAACGTTCCGGAAAGCGCGAATACCTTGAATGAAGCGCTTGAAAAAGCAGGCCGTGTCGCCGACTTCTTTGAACTGGGCATTTTGATGGCTACCGATGCGCTTCACCGGAATGAATCGTGCGGCGGCCATTTCCGCGTCGAGTACGAAACCCCGGAACACGAAGCCCAGCGCAATGACGCCGAATTTTCGTATGTGGCGGCGTGGGAGTATCAAGGGGAAAATAAACCTGAAGAATTGCATAAAGAGCCGTTAACATTTGAAGCGGTCCATTTGGCCCAAAGGAGTTATAAGTGAATTTCTCGCTGAAAGTTTGGCGTCAAAAAAACAAAGACGATCGCGGACAATTCGTGACCTATCCGGTGACGAACATTTCGGCCGATATGTCGTTTCTCGAGATGCTCGATGTGCTGAATGAAGAATTAACGAAAAAAGGCGAAAGTCCGGTTGCCTTCTCGCATGACTGTCGCGAAGGCATTTGTGGATCATGCGGCGTTTTCATCAACGGCCGCGCGCACGGACCGCAAAAAGCGACCACGACCTGTCAATTGTACATGCGCCAATTCAAAGACGGCGACACGATTGTCGTTGAACCCTGGAGGGCCAAAGCGTTTCCCGTTGTTAAAGATTTGGTGGTCGATCGTTCACCGTTTGATCGAATCTTGCAAGCCGGCGGCTACGTTTCCGTCAACACGGGAAGCGCACAGGATGCCAACACAACGCTTATTCCAAAACCGATTGCTGACGAAGCCTTTGACGCGGCCGCCTGCATCGGCTGCGGCGCTTGTGTCGCAGCCTGTAAAAATGCCTCCGCCATGCTCTTCACTTCGGCAAAAGTTTCGCAACTTGCACTCCTCCCCCAAGGACAGGCCGAACGCCAACGCCGCGCACTCAGCATGGTTGAAAAAATGGATGAAGAAGGTTTCGGCAACTGCACCAACACGGGCGCCTGTGAAGCCGAATGCCCGAAAGAAATTTCGTTATCGCACATCGCCAGAATGTACCGCGAATATTTGGGCGCACGCACTCTCGAAAAGTAACTATGTTTGGGCGTTTCTATCGAGCGCCGCGGTTTTTTTGAGTTTCTTCTCGCAATCAAGACAGAATAAGAATGACTTCTGATCGATATCGTAGATGTTGTTCGCATAAAACATGACACAGGTTTGATTGTAACAATGATTCAACCCTTGCGCGTGAGAAAGCTGATGCATCGTCTCTTTCAGCAAACGATCCGACAATAATCGATCATCAGGAGCATGACCGTAAAACTCCGGACGCAACCGATAGACGCTGGCAACCGCAACACGATCATCGGGGTTGGCATCTCCAAAAACATAATTTAATGAAATTCCATAAAGATCAACTTCGGTGATTCCGAGCGCATATTTTGCGTCCCCCGGAAAGGCGCTTTTGAGTTGCGACATCAAAGCCGGAGCAAAGTATTGTTTTTTGACGGAATTGAAAGCGCTCGCAGGGAGCGCGAGCTCAGGTTCTATTGAGAAAGGATAAAGAAAGCGCTCTTCAAGGCTGTAAGTCAACCGCTGAAGGTAATTCGCCGCAAGATCCCCAATCCCAAAAATCCCAACCTTCATCCCTAAACTTTTTTCTAACCCCTTCCCCAATTTCCTTTTTAATTAGGGACACACCACTTATTTCCAAATTGTAAATATTAGTGGTGTGTCCCTAATTTAGGACGTGGAAGGCTTGGAGGAGGGTGACGACCACGAGCGCCAACGTCAAGCCAATCATGCCGACGGTCGTTACCCAGGCAATGCCGTTAAATGTTTTCGTGTTGACATAATCCCCCATCAACCGTTTGTTGTTGACGAGTTTCAGCATATAAATCAGAATGAACGGAAGAAGAATGCCGTTGACCACTTGCGAGATTAAAAGCACGGCGACCAGATTGATGTGAGGGATCAGAATAAAACCGGCGCCAATCACAATCATCATAGTATAAAGCCAGTAAAAAACAGGCGCTTGTTTAAATTTTCGATCGATTCCCGCTTCAAAACCGAATGCTTCACAAACATAATATGAGGTTGCCAAAGGAAGGATACTGGCGGAAAAGATGCTCGCATTCAAAAGTCCGAGAGCAAAAAGAATCGACGCATATTCGCCCGCCAAAGGCCGCAACGCGATGGCGGCATCCTTGGCGGTTTCAATCGGAATATGATGCACAAAAAGCGTTGCGCCGCACGCCACTACGATAAACCACGCCACCACATCGGTCATGATACACCCGACGATGACGTCCATGCGGCTGTAAGGATAACGCTCTACATCAATTCCTTTTTCCACGATCGCCGATTGAATGTAAAACTGCATCCACGGCGCAATCGTTGTTCCCACAACCCCGATAAACATGATCAAATAACCCTTGCCTAACGAAAACGTAGGCACCAAGGTTTCGTGAATCACGTCACCCCAGTGTGGATGCGCCATCGCGCCTGAAAAAATGTACGTCAGATAGATCCCGCAAGCCACGAGGAAAACACGCTCAACCGATTTATAGTTTCCCCGAAGCACAAGAAACCATACAAAGATCGCGGCAATAGGGACCGATATGTATTTTGAGATTCCAAAAACTTCACAGGCCCACGCCACGCCTGCAAATTCCGCCATCGTGTTACCGACATCGGCAATCAAGAGCGCCAGTAAAACGCCGACGGTAGTTGGCACGCCGAACTCCTCGCGAATCAAGTCGGCAAGGCCCTTCTGGGTGACAGCCCCCATCCGCGCGCACATTTCCTGGACAACAATCAAGCTAATCGTGATAACAAGAAGAACCCACAGCAGTTTATATCCGTATTGGGCGCCGGCCAAGGAATAGGTGGTAATGCCTCCGGCGTCATTGTCAACGTTGGCAGTAATGATGCCGGGACCGAGGACGGCGAAAAAGAAAGCAATCGTGCGCCACCGGAGCTTTGGCAGGCGCCACCCGCGCAGATCAATCCCGGATTTAAGCGACATCCGCTTTCAACCTTCGAATTTCATTTAAAATTTTTTCGGAAAACCGTTTGTGCAGTTCACTTCGGCTTTCCGTTGTCGAACGTCGCTCCCCAAAAATCGGCTTGCCGATCCGAACATTAATCTTTGAAAACCAAGGAAGAAATCCGAAATAGTTTCGATACCAGGGCTGAGTCCCCGTAATCGCCATGGGAACGACGGGAACATCCGCCATTTCGGCCATTAACGCAATTCCGGATTGTGCTTCTCCGGTCTGCCCGGGCGGCACACGTTTTCCCTCCGGAAAAATACAGACGCACTTTCCTAACTTGAGTTGCGACACCGCTTCCATCAAGGCCTTTCGGTTTCCCGTTCCCCGAAATACCGGAATACAACCCATGTGCCTTATCCAATATTTTAGAGAAGGATAATGATACAGCCCTTCGAAGGCCATGAAAACCACATGACGTCCAACCGAGGCGCCGGCGACCGGGGGATCAAGGTAACTGACATGATTGGGAGCAATAATACAGCCTCCCGTTTTGGGAATGTTCTCGCTTCCCACCACACTTAACCGGTAAAAAAACTTCAAAAATAATTTGATGAGGCCGCGCGAAACCCAGTAAGCGGGAGGCAAGGCTACCCTCCATGGACTTTCAGGCCCGCCGTTTGCACGTACGCTAAAATTTTCTCGACGACCGCCTCGATGGAAAGCGTCGTCGAATCGATCAGCACGGCATCCTCCGCTGGCTTTAAGGGGGAGTCGACCCGGGTACTGTCGATTCGATCCCGTTCGATCATCTCTTCTTTGACTTGATCCAGTGAAATGTTAATGCCGCGTTCTTTTAAGTCCTGATAGCGGCGGCTTGCCCGCGCATCAACCGAGGCGGTTAAAAAAACCTTCACTGGAGCATCAGGAAGAACCACGGTGCCGATGTCTCGTCCCACCATCACTACGCCGCCCTCTTTGGCAATATCATGTTGGCATTTGACCAATGATTTTCGGATTTCGGAATTGGTTGCGATTTGCGAACTCAAAAGCGAAATATCCGGCGAAAAAAGCTTTTCGCTTACATCCACGCCGTCCAACAAAATCGTAGGAGACGACGGATTATTGCGCCATTCAAACTTTGAGAGGGCGGCCATCTCGCTCCATTTTTTTTTCGACGCAAAATTAGTCTGGATTTTCCAGGCGACCGCCCGGTACATCAACCCGGTATCAATAAAGAGATAAGAAAGCCGGGCGGCAACTTTACTGCCGATAATCGACTTTCCCGCCGAAACCGGTCCATCGATGGCCACCGAAATTGGTTTCATGATTTACTTCATTTGTCTCCCAAAGAAGGATTCCCCTCTTCTGGGAAGGAGAACGCCCGAGGATTTTGAAGTCGAATCATCATGGAATTTTGGAGGACTCTTTCAGAACGCGCACGGCTTATTTTCCTAGGAATCTTTCTCATCCTATTTTCAACCCTTGGGGTTCGCGTGTTCAACCTTAAGGATACAAATTCCCATGAAATTATTGTACTGGCGAATCCTCCCACCAAGGTCACCGTCTACGTCACAGGCGCCGTGGTGAAGCCGGGGGTTTACACGCTTTCGCCGGGAACTCGCGTCAAGGACGCGATCGCCGCCGCGGGGGGACCTTCCAAAACCTGGAACCCTCTGGGCATTAATTTAGCCAAACGACTGGACGATGAAGACATGGTTGTGGTTCCGCAACGAGGAACTCCCACTTTACCGCGACAATCCTCGACGCCAAAAATGAAAGGCTCTCAATCGATTAGCCTCAACCAAGCTACCTTGGCCGATTTCGAGACACTCCCCGGGGTGGGACCCGGCATGGCCAAGCGCATCCTCGATTATCGATCGGCTCACGGATCGTTCCGCTCGGTGGAAGGCTTAAGAAAAGTCGAGGGCATCGGCGAAAAAAAATTCCAGCGGATGAAACCGTTTTTGCAACTTTGACATGGGCACCCTGATTGTCGCTCTAGGGGGCGGAGATGCCCGCAAACAAAAGGCCATCGAACTCTCGAATGCCACACCGGATTCCCGCATTTTGTTCACCGGTGAACCTGATTTAATGGCCATGTATACGAAGTGGCATGTTAAGAACGGCGTCTTCACACGATACATTTCGAACAACACTCAGCAAGACATGATCCAAATTTGGCAAGCCAACCTTGACCTGGGTTTCCAAGGATACAATTCTATCCTCATTATTACTTCGAATTACCATGTCCCACGCGCCAAGGTTTGGGCCTCTCGCTTCTTAAAGGGGCTTCCTTATCTCTTTATCGGTGTTGATGCACCCTGCGACTGGGCCTGTGAGCTGCAAGAAAACTGGCTCCGGTTGAAAGCTGAGCTTAAGCTCCCTTGAATCTGTACTAGCGGGAAAGCAGGATGATTCGGTCAGCGACAATGCGATCGCCAAAGGTGGTCACGCCGCCTTGGGCTCGAACTTGCTCTCCTTTATAGAGCACATTCGCGGAAAGCCTTTCGCGGCCATACCCTTGGTGAAAAATATGCGTTGAAGGCCGAATCACGATATCATGCAAGGCATTGGGCCAGCCATTATCACGAATGGTAAACCGTACAATCCGCCCGTGGTATCGATTGACAGCCCACACCTTCCCGGTCACACTAGAAGTAATTAAGGCTCCCGAAAAAGCCGGCTTCAACGAGAAAAGTACACCGATTAAAAGCAAACTCCCAAACACACGTTTTGCAACATTCATCATTGTTGTTTTCTCCTTTTTGTATTTTAGTACAGTATTCCCCAAATTAAGCGTTTTGAATCGAGGGTTTTGATTTCGTGAAGCGAAGTTAGCATTTCCTGCCGGGATGGCTCAGCGGTAGAGCAGCTCACTCGTAATGAGCAGGTCGTGGGTTCAATTCCCACTCCCGGCTCCAATGGACACGGGCCCATACGGACACATAGGTAACAGAATGTACTTTTGCTCTAAAGGGATTTTCAAGCGGCTCAAACCGCTTCCCTTCTAAATCAAAATAACCTAAGTCATAATCCATAAAACTCACCAGCCAAATACCATTATCCACCTCCTTAATTCCCACTGCTTGACCCGCAAAAACAACACGGAAGAGATTTCGACCGTGACGCGGTTTTAAGCCGATGACCTATCACGGCTTAAAACCGTTATCCAAGAATTAAGCCGTAACAGGTCATCGGCTTAAACTAAGGTGCAAGGAAAAAATTTCCAAGTCTAAGAATCTCTTTAAGGGTCGGACCCGGGGACATACCCCAGGTTTCGATCTAGCAAATATCTAACGAGTCGGCGCTGCAATTCTTCGTTTTTCCTCAAGTTTGCGAATATGACACTTTTTAAATTTCTTTCGACTTCCGCAGTAGCACGGATCATTCCGACCTGGCAGACTTCCCCGAACTGGAATTAGATCGGAATCTTGCTCTAAGAGTTTTTCCATCTCGGCATCGTGAGCCCAGGGTCCTTGAAGCCATAAAAGGCAATGAAAGGGATTTTGTGCATCCTCTAGAGCCATCCCCAAGCCGACTGCGCGAGTTGCTTTCCTACGATACATCTCAATTTGGGTTCTGTACTGAGTATGTGTTTCCAATTCCTGTGGAGTTCGTCCAGTTGACATCATGACAACGACGAGAGCCTCGGGAGACATATGAGTACCATGGCGAAATACCTTTTCTGGAGGCGGAAACTTTTTTAACTCACTAATCATTCCTGCAAGCTGCTGCAAGGTCTCATTTGGCATTTCCAGCAAGGCAAGCGCAATACTACGATCGGCTTTCGAATCTCGTTTTCTTAGTTCGCGCAGGATTTTTAGAATTTCATCGGGGACTTCGAGGGAAATGCTTGCTGGAATTTCTTGAAGATCGCCGCGTTTATGCGCCATCCATGCGTCAAACTTGCTATGCCAGCCCAGGAATTGAACGAAGTCTACATTTTCTCGTTCCGCGTCCCGCAGGTCAAGTCGGTTTGTTAGATACGCTCCGAAGAAGTCCAACTCGTCAGCTTTTACTTGAAGCTCTCCTTTTTCAATTTTGAGCCGCCTCTCAATATAATGCAAAAAGATATCAGGACCTTCACAAAATTGACTTATAGTCTCCAAATCGCCCGCTGAAACACAGTAGGGATATTCGGATTTTTTGAACAGGCTCAATTCTCTCAAAGAAGCCAATCTATTTGCCAACCCTGCAAGATGATGTTGTGAGACGGTAATCAGAAATGTGCGCTCGATGCTCTCTGTTGGAATGGAAATCTTGCGTCCGCCTTTAATTTCTTTGAAGTCCGCGCTTTTAACGCTTTTCAAGTATCGCCTTGCCCTTATAGCCTGGTCAAAGGCTTCTTCAACGTTCTCTTTTAAATCGGTTCGAAGTCTACCCAAGTCACCAAGCTGGCCGGCCAACCTGAATTGTTTTGACTTGTTCTCGACCAGAACGACGAATGGTGGCCAGTAAACCAAGTGATCCATTTCAGCGGTCTTGCTAGAATCATCAGGATCGGGGTAAGAAACGTTTTGAAAAATACTTTCGGGGGGAAAGATTTTAGTCAATGAAGAGCAAACGTCTTGATCCAGCCACTTGGCCCTAATATCCTGATATTTCTGGTACTCTGGTTCATTCTTGATTACATTCTCGAACTTATCCCACAAAACGTCCAGCGTGTTTGAAAGATCGATTAAAAGAACCTGGCCATGCGGAAGGACCCAAAGAGGAAAAGCTTGGATACCAATTTGACTCACCAAACCAGCACGGGTCTTCTGAGTCAGACCAATTAACCCGATAAGCGCATCCCACTCTTTCTCGGAGGGTGTTGGCTCTAAATCTACACGGTTAATGGGAAGGCGAAAGGGTGCCAACTCCGAAAGCGCCGCTAAAGATCCAAATACAAATGCGTCTTGAGGAGACTTGATATATTTGAGCAGTTGATTTTGAGTGGGACTTCGCTCTCTTCCTTTAGTTCTCTTTGCTTCACGCCATTGCTGTTCCAAGTCTCTAGCCGCCTTGCTGGCTTCAATCGAGTAAGCAGTAGCATTTTGCTCAGCTTTTTTAATCAGACTCTTTACTAATTCGCATGCCTTTTTGGGACCAAGGCCAATCTTGTGGCGAAAAAAATCTTCAAATTCACCTTGAATGTTAACAATCTCTTTTTCTGTCTGTTCGGGGTAAGCCGAGCCGCGAACGATACACGCATGCGTCCGGACAGAAACAAGTATTTCATCGGCAGGTCGAATTTTACCATGCTTTTCAAAAATTTCGACCAAATATCCGTATTGCAGTTCGCCGATATACAAGTTTAGGAGCGGTTTGATTACATCAAGTGCTTTAAGAATGAGGACTGGTGGTATACCTGCCTTAGCGTAATCTCTAATGTGAGGGAAAAGATGAAAAGCAACCAACTCAAGCACTGAAGATATCGGTCCTTCCTTTAGCTCATCAAAAGAATTAGCGGGACGAAGGCCTATGAGCGAGGCAAGTGTAATTAAAAGATTTAGCGGGTTCGCTGCTTCGCCGCTTTGTAGAAGGGCTTCAATGCTATTTTTAGATGCTTTTTGAATTTCTCCTAATATAATTCGGATTTGCTCTATGTCAATAAAAGATTCTTTTGGTTCCATGATACTATTATATGCAGATCCTGGGGGAGATGCAAGAAAAATTCCTGGTGGACACGTTCAGTTATTGATAAACCCCGGTTCGAGAAACGAGGGGAGAAGCGGACTTAGCCAAGTTGAACCCCGGGGAAAAAATGTTTTGTCCCAAGGCTGCCGCACGCTTCCATACAGGAGCTCCAACGTCGTCCAATGTAAACCCATTCCACCGAGATGATCAAACGGCGGTCTATTTTCGGTCGTTTTGGCGATAATTGACGCCAGCAGATCGTTTTTCGCCTTTTCAATGTCGCGCTTTGTCTTCGGTCCACGCGTGTTATTCTTCAAGTAAACTAAAAAGGTTTGTAAATCGCAAAAATCGTCCGAGCGATTGGATTTTGAACCATTGAATGCCCGGCGGATTAATTCCTCAGGATTATTTTCATACTGTTTTACCGAATCGCACACGGCTTGCATCGATTGCCAAAGCACTTTTATTTTTTGAAGGTTAAACGCGCTGAACGTTTCAGGCGTCCCTCGTTTTCCCGTTACCTCGATGATCTCTTTCGCCTTTTCTTCCGGCGTTCCGGGTTCTGCGAGCCTTCCCATGATATCCTCATAAAATAGCGTTCCATTACTAAGCTGCACGGAAGAGCCGTACGAAATTTTGACGCCTGATTCCGCCAGGCCCATCAGTATTTTAAGTTCTCCTTGCCGGCAAGCGTCACGAAAATCAATGAGTTTCAACCTTTCGGCATGCGCTTTTCTGAATGCGTCATCGATTGTATCGTGATGGAGATGCCCCACTTCGGTGTCCCAGCCATGTCCCTGGAAGGCCGCCATGCGTGTCGCGTTTTTTGGAGCATAACTCATGGCCGTTGCAATATCGTTTGCGAGCTCGGCGCTCTCCGGCACCCTATTGGTAAGAAGAAACGGCAATCTATGTCGAGAAGCTTCCGAACCAATTTCTCCGCCTTCCAAGGTGGCGCGAAGCGCTTTTCCATCCCAAGGATCATGCGATAACCTCGATAGCATCGCTATCCCCGACCAGCTCGGCGCCTGGAAAAGACCTGAAATGGAAGAGATATCCCTGGCCGCTTCCATCGATTCGGGATCATACACTTTTACGGTCGCCTGAAGATATGGATTCCGGTAGAGCGCTTTTTCCAGTTTATAGAGTGAACGGGTCGCGTCCTGCCGGACGCTCCAACAATCGATGCTAGTCCAGTAGTACACTGCTGCTCCGGTTTGAACCGGCTCGAAAGAATCCGGCTCCATTTTGGGTAAAGCCGGCTCCTCTGAACGTGGTGTACTGCTGACGAATTGCGGAATGATTCCGCTTCCAGCCAGAAGGACTGCGGCAATCACTGGAGCCTTTATAAAGGCTTTAAAAGGACGAAGTTTCGGTATTTTCATTTGTTTGCATTATAACGGATCGAAAGCCAAAAGTAAAGTCAAAACCTTGGAGATAATGCAAAAAAACTCCGGGATTCCATTGCGGTTTCACAATCCTTTTGAAAAGAAAATTCGAATGACTGACGCCGACCAAGACGGCACGGGATCAGGGTCGCGGGGAGGATCTTGAATGCCGGGATAGAGTTGCCTGATCGTTCTCCAATGCAAAGAAAGCGGGGATAAGGTATTATAAGGTGCTTTCTCGCGATTCGTCTTCGCGATGATCGCCGCTTGCAAATGCAGCCGGGCATCCAGAATCGCCGCATCGGTTTCCGCGGAAGAAGCGTTTTTTTCCAGATCGTTTAAAAAGACTTCCAAATCGCAAAAATCTTGTAGCCGGGTCCAGCAGTTCGGTTTCGGCCTTGCATGAACGTAGGCGTTTTGGAGCATTTTTTCAGGATTTCCCTCAAGATATCTCAGGGTCTCGATCAAAACCTCCATCGACTGCCAAAGATTTTCTATTTCTTGCAGATCAACGGCGGCGAACATTTCGGGCCTCCCCTTCTTTCCCGTCTGCTCGATAAGTTTGATTGCCTTTTCCTTCGCCGGACCCGGTTCGGCAAGCAACGGAAACAAATCTTCATAATAGAGTCGATTGGTATAGAGAGGCGGAGAGGAAACGAAGGCTATCTTAATCCCTTGCTGCGAAAGGTTTTTTAGGATTCCAAGCTCCGCCTGATTGCAAGAATCACGAAGTTCAACCGCCCCTTTTACTTGAACTTGTCCGTAAGCTTCGAGAATGGTTTCTTGTGGAAGATCGGCCATACTGTACGCGCTTCCATGGCCCTGATAGACAAAGACGATGAAATGCTCCTTTGGCGCTAGACGTATGGTTTCAGCAATGTCGGCCGCGAGTTCTCGTGAAGTCGGAACGCGGTCGGTAAGGGTGATCGGCAGTGGTTTAAGAGCCGGATCTTCATAACGGCAACCGGAAACCGTCGCTTGTATAGGTTTTCCATCCCAGGGATCATGATATGTCATTCTTGATGCCCATGCACCGATGCCCGTCCACGTAGGAGCCGGCAAAAGATTCGCGATGGAAGCCGCCTTCGCCGCGCTTAGTCCCTGAGGATCATAAACTTTCACGGTTGCCCGGACATCCGCTCGGTTCAATGCTTGCCGGAGGCCCCGCAGTTCTCGCAGTGCATCTCTATCCAATTTATCGGTCTTATTCGTAAAGAGATAGAGGCTAACCCCGCGAGTCTCGACCGTGTCTTTCACGTTCGTTTCCGCAGAAGGTGCTTGCTTCAGTTTTGGGGGGGCCGGGAAGGAACCGCCGCCGAATAAAAAAGCGGCGGAGATGAGATGCAGCTTTATTAAGTTTCCAAGCGCAGTCAGCAGTATTTGAAGCTCCTTTTTACAACGCTTGCTCTTTAAAACTTTTTTTGATTGTATCCGATCGGCTCGCGGTTGTCAAGTGGCGATTGGATTGATTGTCGCCGGACTGTGATAATGTCCTAGGATAAGCGGACCGAGAAAATGTCATACCATGAAAACCAGTTGTTGGATTTGAGTGCGCAGCAAATTTTCTGTTTGAAAGCAGGCGTAAAACAAAACGGACCTCACAGGGGGGAATTGTTCACCGAGCATCAATGGTTTAAGCCATGACAGGTCATCGGCTTAAACCAAAGTACGACGAAAAAAATTTTCCGAGTCAGAGCTAAGAAAATACTAGCCAGTGATCCACGGCTTGGACAGTTTCCAAAGGACGGCTAACCCAAACTTCCTGCTGGGGGGTAGTCTGGCCAGGAACCTCTTGATACAAAGGCCTCAGTTCTGTAATCGGCATCTTCCAAATGCCAAACATCTTCCAGGTGCCGATTTGTACGATTTCAAATTCTTGGATTTTGCCCTTGCCCACAACCCGGCACTCAACAGGCGCTGAATGTACCGCGCTTAATCTAGATTTTAACTCAGAAGCCCAAACGGTCAAATCTTTTCTTTGTGCGCCTTCGAAACGGTAAGCGGTTTTCTGTTCAAAGATAGCCCTTACGCCTTCATTCCAAGGCCCCGGAGGAACAGGAGCCAACGCCAAGGCGACCGTGAAGCTTTCCAAGTCTTGGACAAATTGCGACAATTGCTGAATTGGGCCATTGGTGAGCCGCTGTGCTTCCGCTTCCTCTCCCGCGGAAAGACTGCCCACATCTTCCCAGTTACGAAGGCCCTGCTCTACACTATCTGCCCCCACAAACTGTGCGTTATCGCCTTTCAATCTCGGACCTAAGAAATACTGTTTTCCAGGCAGCAGAAGAGTATCATGTCGGTCGCTGTATTCGTAATTGTATTCTGAAGCATAGACTTCCGCCTGCTCGAAACAACGATCTTCGGCTTCTTTTTCATTTTGTAGGACAGCCTCGAGTCTTTGCTTTAAATCGAGCAAATCGGAGATTTTGCTCCCGTCAAAAACTGAACTTGCTTCGCGAAGATGAGTAACAAGTTGATCGTTCACCTTAGATAATACGTAAACTCCAACAGGCTGCATAAGGCACGCTCCATTAGATTAATATTTTTGATTAGCTAAGTTTAATAATTAGCTACATATTAATTAATTCCTTCTGAGCGTGAAAACCGCCAAACAAGCGCTATAAAGACAAGCTGAAAAGGCAATCGAATCCAAGCCAGGACGGGGTATGTTTTTAAAATCGGCAAATACGCGATGCCATGCACCGCACCGCACCGTAAATATTGGCGGGAAAGACCGCCACAAGCAATAGAAGGAGACCCATCCCCGCCGCTCGGCGAAGCCGTGGAACGCAAAGCCCGATTCCCCCGAGAATCTCAAAGACTCCGCTTACATAAATTAACTGAAGCGGAAACGGAAGCTGCGGCGGCATGATGCTTAAGTAATTTCCCCGGAATCGGCTGACAAAATGCAAGGAGCCTGTCACGATGAACAATGCCCCAAGGAGAATGGCTCCCCGCGATTTCAGCAATGATCTCGTTTCCGCCGGTCCGCGTTGGGTCGCTGCTGCATAATTGGTCCCTCTTCTATCGATGAGGACTTTTTGGATGAGGCTCGAAACGAGGCTTCGCTCCATGCGACTTTGAATCCAGCAAATGCTCACCGGTCAGGCGCTCAATCCGTTCAACCAGTTTTGTTTCTGAGGGGGTTGCAATCGTGACAGCTTCGCCGGTTTTGCCGGCGCGGCCGGTGCGGCCGATGCGGTGCACGTAATCTTCAGGTTCCAAGGGGACATCGTAATTGATGACACGAGCCACGTCGTCGATGTGCAAACCGCGTGACGCCAAATCGGTGGCGACCAAAATGTACGGATTCCCGCGTTTAAAACCCCGCAAGATTCGATCACGGTGATCCTGTTCTTTCCCGCCGTGAATCGCCGCCGCCCGGTGGCCGGCCTGGTTTAGCTGTGACGCCAACCGGTCCACGCCGATTCGCGAGCGGCAAAAGATGAGCGTCGTGTCTCGCTTCCCTTGCATCACGCGAAGCAGAGTTTTGAATTTATCATGCGACGAGACGGCGTAACACGTTTGGTTGATCTTGGGTTTGTCCACCGCTAATTGTTGAAGCTGGATATATTGCGGATCGGAGACATGTTTTTCGATGATCTTGCGAATCGGCGGCGGCATCGTCGCGGAAAAAAGACCGAATTGAACTTTATGACGGAAACAACTCAAAATAAATTCGATGTCGTCGATAAAGCCCATCTCAAGCATCCGGTCGGCTTCATCGAGAATCACGATTTTAATCTTATCGAAACTAATGTCGCCGTCCCAGATGAAATCAATGAGACGCCCGGGTGTCGCCACAATCACTTGACGGCCTTGGCGCATTGAATCGCGTTGAAGATCTTTAGGCGAACCGCCGTAAACCGGAATGACGCGAACGTCAGCCAAAGTATCCGGCCTCACATCCCAAAAGACTTGACTGATCTGCACCGCCAATTCACGGGTCGGCGCAAGAATCAACGCCTGGCAGGCCGGGTCGGCCGGGTCGACTTTCTCGATAATCGGCAGGCCAAAGGCCAGCGTTTTTCCGCTGCCGGTCTGTGCCAACGCCACCACATTCTTTCCTTCCAAAAATGGAGGAATCGCTTTGGCTTGAATCGGCGTGGGAACTTCGATTCCACGCTCCTTCAATTTTGCGATTAGCATGGGATCGGCAACCAGATCGACAAAATGAATCGGCTTCTCGGGAGTCATGGGAGTCGTCATGTATGTCTTTGTTTCAACACGTTCTTCAACGCTTCCCGCTTACTTAGCGGAGTTTATCCAGCAATCGTCGATTTAACCTTCTGTTTTTGCTGCTTCTCTTTGTACATCAAGGCATCGGCTTCTTCCAGGAGCGTTTCAATCGCCCGCGGACTCTTCGGATCATAATAGACGGCTCCAATCGAAAGCGCCAAGAGAAATTTGCGATTTACCTTGATGTTGCATAACGCGATATTGTTGCGCAAACGCTCTTGAATGATCGAAACATATGCTTTTTTCTGAGCATCTAGAGCCATCGCCACGAATTCGTCTCCGCCAATGCGTCCTAAAATGTCCGATTCACGAAACGTTTTTTTCAGGAGTTCCCCGGTTTCAATCAGCGCATTATCGCCCTCTTGATGTCCGGCTTGATCGTTGATTTCTTTCAAATTATCCAAATCGAGAAAAAATAAGATGAACGGTTTTTTTGCACGGTTTGCAAGCTTCAATTGTTGTTTAGCTAACGATAAAAATCCGCGACGGTTTTGCAATCCGGTCAATTCATCGATCAGCGAAAGGTTGTTCTGCGCCCAAAAATGCCGCTGACGATGCATTGCGTAACGAATAGCCTTAATTAAAAAAGGCGCATCAACCGTCCCCTTCACGAGATAGTCTTGAGCTCCTCGTCCAACGGCTTCCAAGGCAATGGTTTCATCGTCGACGCCTGTTAAAACCACGACTGCAAGCTCTGGAAACCGCTGATGCAACGTTTCGACGGTACTAATTCCTTTGCTGTCGGGAAGATTCAAATCCAAAAGCACGATATCCGGCTTGGATTGACCCAGTTTTTCTACGCCGTCCGCCAGTGTCTCGACGTGGGTCACCTCAAAAATCTGTCCGGTTTCTTTTAAACGAGCCTGAATGAGTTTTGCATCCAATGCGCTATTTTCAATGAGTAAAAGGGTTAACGGTTTATTCTTTGTGGGATGCACCATCTAATTGTTTTAAAGCGTTGCTGGGAAAATCCTCCCTATGATGGTGATTCAACCTGTGACTTTCATGGGTAACTTGGACTAAAAGGGTGGAGGTGCAAAAATGCCACTGATATTACTTCTCTTAATTTTGGTTTTATTAGGAGGCGGAGGTTTTATCCTCCATGTTTTATGGTATGCCTTGGTTATTGCTTTAATCCTCTGGTGCGCCGGTTTTTTCATGGGCGCGTTTGAAGAAGGATTTTGGAGCGGTAAACATTCTTAAGATTATGGACGAAAGGAGTGAAAACAAAATGAAATTCCGAAAAAAATGTGCTACGTGTGGTGCTTCCCTGAATCAAAGCTCGATACTTTGTCCCGAGTGCGGAACCCCGTTAGGGGCATTTCAACTCATTGCTTAATCCTTAGGGACACATCCCTAGGGGTGTGTCCCTAATTTAACCCGCCTTCATATTAGTCCGCTGACGAGATACGAGAATATGGCCAAGAATTCTTTCTTCAAATTCTTGGCCATCATTTAAGCGCAAATAGTGTTTTAGCTGACTCGGACCGAGGGCTAAAATAGTTTTTCGATATTCTCCAAAAAGTTGTGCCGCATTTCTAAAAGCTTCTTCATTCCCTTGATTTACCGTTAGAACCGCTCTGAGATGAGCAAAGGCTTCATTCAAAGTTTCCCACAGATCCGCCTGAGCCGGTGGCAGAGACTGCCCTGAACTCCCTCTCACATGTTGTACACGTGATAAAGTTGAAGGATGACGAAAAACGGCGCGCCCCACATGAATGGTTACCATGAAAACCTCCTGTAAAGGTGCAAGCTATAGGGTATAGAAATCTCCTCGCATGTTTCTATTGTTGGGTTTTGCGTTTGCGGCGGGTTTAGTTACCATTTTAGCTCCCTGTATTTGGCCGCTCCTACCAATAATCCTTTCCTCCACGACCACCGGGGGACGAAAAAAACCGCTGGGGATCACGTTGGGGATTATGGGAAGTTTCGCTTTTTTTACGTTAGCCATCGCCTATCTGGTGAAAATTTTTCATTTGGATTCGAATGTGCTGCGCTTAATCGCGGTTTTTATTATCGGATTTCTCGGTTTGTCGCTTGTCATTCCGGCCCTTTCGGCCACGCTTGAAATCCTGGTCAGCCGGGTGAGCGGCAAACTTGGCGGTGGGCCGTCACAATCCTCGGGATTTTGGGGCGGCCTTCTAACCGGATTTTCGCTGGGAATCATTTGGTCTCCGTGCGCCGGCCCCATTTTGGCAACTATTGCCGCCCTTGCCGCAACGCAAGCCGTCAGTCTTCGCGTGGTGGTGCTGACCCTGGTTTATGTCAGCGGTGTGGGCGTTCCGCTGTTTATCTTTGCGTCCGCCGGTACATGGCTTTTCACCCGAAGCCGTGCCCTGTCGCAGTATACCGGACGAATTCAACAAGTCTTCGGCGTCATCATGATCCTGACCGCAATTTCAATCTACACCAATTACGATAAAGTGCTTCAAGCGAATTTGCTAAACGCATTTCCTGTGTTTTCATCGTCGCTCACGAGTTTTGAATCGAACGAGACCCTTAAAAAACAACTCGATGCTTTAAAGCCTGCAGCGCCCGCGGAAACCGCCGGAAAGTCCGCACCCGATTTTGTGGGGATTACGAAATGGCTGAATGTCCCTTCTCCTATCTCGATGAAAGATTTACGGGGAAAAGTGGTCTTGGTTGATTTTTGGACCTACACTTGCATCAACTGCATCCGGACCCTTCCCCACCTCACCGCCTGGTACGATAAGTATAAAGATGCCGGATTGGTAATCGTCGGTGTTCACACCCCGGAATTTCAATTTGAAAAAGAAACGTCGAACGTGGAAAAAGCAATTCAGCAATACGGCATTCATTACCCCGTGGCGCAAGACAATGATTACGCCACCTGGCGCGCTTATAACAACGAATATTGGCCGGCGGAATATTTGATTGATGCGAAAGGCGACATCCGGCATACGCATTTCGGTGAAGGCGAATACGATGAAACGGAAAAAGCGATTCGCAATCTGCTGCGAGAAGCGGGAAACAAACTTCCCGAAACGATGAGCCATGTTTCAGATAACACTCCCACAGATGAACTGACTCCGGAAACCTATTTGGGATCCGAACGGCGCGAGCGGTTCTCCAACGACGCCAAAAAACTTCCGCTTCATCATTTTGCCTTAGATGGAAGTTGGACGACCGCACCGGAATTTGCAGCTCCGAATCCCGGCGCATCGTTGCGGTTTCATTTTGATGCTGACAAAGTCTTTTTGGTGATGAAACCGGTCAAGGCGGGAGCCTCAGTACAGATTGAGTTAGACGGAAAACCGAAAGGCAGTTTGAACATCGATGCAGACAAACTCTACACGCTTGTTGATCTAAAAGGGAAACCCGGTGAACATACGCTTCGCCTCCGGTTTCAAGCAGGTCAGGTCCGGCTATATGCCTTTACGTTCGGATAAGTTCGCTCGACCAATTCCATCGCTCCAAAGAGCACCGCGGAATAACCGAAATCGCCGATTAAGGTGTTCCTGAAAAAGGGAACGGCGGCAGTATAGCAAGCCAATAGTCCAGGGAAATTTTTAGGATATAAATTTTCCATCAGCCAAACCCCGAAATTAGTAACAACGAAAAACAAAATCGAGCTTAAAAGAACTCCGGTGGCAATGCGCGGAAACGATTTTTGTTTTTGAAGTGAAAATCCCATCAGCGTAATGAGGGCAAAACTTCCATAAACAAAGGGGAGCGTCGAATGAAATCCTAAAATCAAATCACTGAGAAACATGGCCGACAACGGAATTAAAAAGCCAAGGCGCTTGTCCTCGAAATACGCGCCGCCAAACAAGGCCATCGCGGCCACGGGAGAAACATTGGGCGGATGCGGCAGAAGCCTGGTGGCGGCCACCGCCAGAATCATCCCGGAAAGCGTTGTAAATCTTGCTCTATTCATGCAATCTTGTTCGTTTGTATGGATGATTTGACCTCCCCAATGCTATGTGTTACAATAGGTGTATTAGGAGGTGTATAAATGGGAAGAACTAACATTGTGCTGGACGATGAACTGGTGAAGGAAGCGTTCAAGCTCACCGATGCTAAAACGAAAAAAGAGCTCGTCAACGAGGCTCTTGCCGAATTTATCGAAAATCACAAACGAAAAGATCTAAGAGAATTAAGAGGCAAAATTTCATTCTATAAAGGATACGATTATAAAGCGTTAAGAAGAGGAAAATAACGGGATGATTCTCGTTGATACATCCGTTCTCATTGATTATCTGTCGGACGCGGAGAACTCAGCCGTCGATAAATTCCAATCCATCCTTGACGATAAATTATCATTCGGCATCAGTCCTTTTGTTTATCAGGAAGTTCTTCAAGGCGCCAAAAGTGGAGCCGACTTTCAAAGACTCAAGGACTATCTTAACACCCTAAGGTTTTATTATCTTTCAGATCTGAAACATTCCTGCGAACAAGCCGCACGCATTTTTTTTGAATGCAGGATGGATGGATACACGATTTCCAGCACCATGGACTGCCTCATTGCTCAAACCGCCATCGAACACAAATTATACCTCTTATCCCGTGACCGCGATTTCGAACGAGTCGCGAAGGTTGTCAACCTGAAGCTTTATTAATTTTTTCTCTAGTCACTTCTGCCCATTCTTTAACCGGTAGTAACCGGGCTTTCCCGAAATCCGTTCGAATTCATCTTTATTTTCATGAGTAAGGATTGAGGAGATCTGAGATGCAAGGTCACGGTATTGAGAAAAGAATCGATCCCACAACAGACTATTTATTCTTCCCACATGAACTCCGTCCGGCTGTTCTTTAAGAAGCTCCCTTATGGCTCGCCTCAAGGCATCTCTTTTACCGCTCTTATGGTAAACGGGGTTCACGGGGATCGAATCGTTTTGAAGGCTTACGACACCCCTGCCTACTTTTATGAAGCGTAGATCATGGCGTAAAGAATCATCGACAATTTTTCGCCCAGAACTTTGTCCCTGAAGCTTAAGGATAAGATGTAACAACTTAACGTCCGATTGAACAATATTTAATGCCAACATGATTTGTTCACAACGATCGGCGATAGTCATTTTCATCACGGGTATTTTACCCGCAGCTTCGAATGGCGCTTGATAAAGTGTGATGACCGTGGGTGAAGGGGTCATGAGCAGAGCAAGTTGGGCGGCATACAGAAACCATTGGCTTTCCTGATGACTCGTTCGAGTAAAAAGGAAAAGTTGGCGAACCCGATGTGCGTCTGAAGCAATACGGAGATCTTTGAATCGATGGACGAACCCGTCAGGACTTCCAATAAAGCCTTCACGGTTTTTCTTTGCGTCCTTGCCGCGAAGAAAAGTATCCGTAATAAAAGAGGCGAATGCATTACGATTATTTGAAATTGGATTCAGCATAAAAACACAGGATTCATTCTATCAGCCCATAATGTAAAAGTCAAGTTTTTTTAGCGGGTTGTACTGCGGCAAAAAGTTTTGCGTCGTGTCGTTCGAGGGGTGACAGCAAACGACGTTTTATCTTTTCAGGTAAGCGCATCTCTTGAGGTTCCGGGGGAGGGGAATGTCTTTCCGGTCTCTCTTTATTGCGGTCATCGACAGAGATTACTGAATTCGAGAAGAGGTCTAGGGTGGTCGCTGTTTCGCCCATTAGAAAAAATTTTTGATTGATTCTCGGCCAAGCCGTCTCAAGCGTGACATTTAACCAAGGAGAATCCTCGATATCCCGCTCAATCTCAACATTTTGAAAAGCGCCGGGTCCCAGGACAAGATGCTGGTTTATGACGAGTTGAGGAAGGCCATCCCCCATCATCCAGTCGAAGAAATCGCGATTTTTTTTAGCCGGCTGCGAATCGAAATCAGCGAAAAAACCAGATGGAAAACCGTCATGACTTGCAAGCGCCCTCTTCAGTTGTTTTATATTTTTAAGATACGTTCTCTCTCCTATAGCCTGCTTAACTTTAGGATGAAGCGATCCGCTTGCCACTAAATAAGGCCGTCCTTCTTGAAACACTTCTCCTTCAACTTTATTTTCTGTACCTGCCGAATTTGATTGTACAATCCACTGATAAAGTCCATGGTCCATCGGATCCTCGTCGCGCATGTGCAACAAAAATTGTAAACCTTGATTCGTTTTGGTAAATTGCTGGCCTGTGGGAATGTAGCTTCCATCCGTATCCTTGAGTTGCTCCCTCAAGGCACCGGGCTTCATGTCGGTCAGATAAAAATAAGGTTTACCCAAACGTTCAACTTCCAGCCATCCGCGTTTTTCCACCAGGACCTTCCTTAAGTTTCTCAAAGAAATTCTGTTTAAAGAAGCGGTATCTTCGATGATTTGAGCCGGCTCAATGATCCCTGTTTTTTCAAACTCCAACTTAAGTGCAGTCATCAGATTACGAGCAAAGCGTGAGCCAGGCTTCAAAAAACCTTCTGCAGTTACATCGATTGTTGGTTGGACCTGAATCATGGCTATTTATAATTTGTAGATAAACGTCAGATAAAATTGCCTTAACGTCGGATAGGCGATGGGAGCGTATTGGCCGTGGAGCGGGTTGTATTGTGGCAAGATGTTGGCCGTGGTGTCGTTGGAGGTGTAACAGCACCCGATGTTCGGGTTCGTGAGCTCCGCGTACCCGACGCCGCTGAAGACGGTGTTATCATAATTATAAACTTGATTGGAATTAAAAAGATTAAAAATATTCAAAACCATCGACGCATCATCTGAAAAGTGATAAGCAACCGCCAAGTTCCCCATCCACCAGGACGGTGTCCGCAAACTGTTAAAGCTTGTTTCACCGAGCGGATTGAAATTCGGAGTCGCCGTGACACTTTGCGCCACGGTATGTGTCCCGCCATAAATGTACGATGCAGGATCCATCAGAGCGGCCAAGGCGCTTAAGTTATCCAAACCCAATCCGTAAGGATAACCGCTGCCGAACTGAATTCCGGGAGAAATTTCCCACTTGCCGCGCTTGATGCTGGTGTTAATGTTCAACGAATGACGTTGATCGTACGCCGTCGGCACAATTTGCGCCGCGTCCGCCGAGACTTGTGCGGCGCTGAATCCACGCGGATCGATCAACGAATCCATTAAATCGGTTTGATACGGCAACGAACTTCCAACCGTGTTCGAATACGTGTACGAAAGCCAGCCGGTGATGCCGCGCCACTCTTTTGTTTTCAGGAAAAGTTCCATGCCCTTGCTCTCGATTGTTCCCGCGTTGGTTGTCGTCGGAAAGTCGTCGATGATTGCAATCTGAAGCGGATTTTTCATGTGCTTGATGTAGGGCGTAAGCTTTAAGAGCGAATCGTCGCCTAACTTGTATTCCCAAGAGAGATCGAGATTCTGTCCGTACTGTGTTTGGCTTCCCAGCAATTGAAACGTCGCCGCCGTGCCATTGGGAAGACTCGGAATATAAGTCGAGGAGAACGTGCTGGTGCTGGAATAGCGAAGCGCGTCAATCCGGCGAGAGGGTGAAAACGTGACGAACTCCCCGTAACTGCCGGACAACGACATTTTATCGGAAAGATCATAGGTGGCGCCAAGACGCGGCGAAATTTGCGACGGGTTAAACAACCCCGGGTTACTGCCGCAAAGACCCTGCGAGGGACAAAGAGACGGAGTTACAAAAGGCTGTCCGTTGGCCGCTGTGGCGATGCCGGGTCCGCTTAGCATCAATGTGTTTTGGCGATCCCAGCGTAATCCCAACTCCAAAAGAAGTTTTGGCGTTGGGCGCCATTGGTCGGTCAGCCACCCCGACCAAGTTTGCGTGTCGGGAACGCCGATGATGTTGGCGGTTTCCGGGGTGGCTTGATTGAGGCCCGGACCGTAAACAATTTGCGTGGTCGGATTATAATAAACTCCGGGAGGACCGTTTTCCGCAAAGAGGTCGTTCGGCGAGGACAAGAAATAGTTTTTCGAATAGATAAAATCAACGCCGGCGTCGAGTACGTGCTGATCACCGAGTTTCGTTTTATCCTCCACCCAAAGACCCTGATTCGCCTCACGCTGAAATTCCCAAAGTGAATCGAAGGGCACATCAAAACGGCTTAACACAAAACCAGGATTGTAGCGCCACGTCCGAAGGGTCAATTGATCGTCCGTATTGTAATGATGGGACCATTCCAATTTTTCAAGATCGAAGAAGTAGTTGTCTTGCGTACCTCCAAGTGGCGCAATCATGTTCGCATTATACGTTTCGCCGAATCCGGCGCCATGGGGATTCGATGTTCCGACACAGCCGGACGTGGTCGGCGCGCACGGCAAGGGCTGAAACCCGGCGTAATTCTGCGTTGAAATTCCTTCATAAAAAAGAAACTGCATCGTATCGGCATTGGTCAGATCGTACGTGAAGTTCGCCACCGTGTCGCGGCTCTTGGTGCTATAGGGCAAACCACCGCCCAATTCGTTCACCAGGGGTTTGACATCGATGCCGGTGGCGTAATCCACCATTCCTTTGTCCTGAATTTCCTGATTGAAATAGTAACTGAAGCGCTTGTCTTTTCCGCCGAATTCGAAGTTGACATCGGTCGGCATGTACGCTTGTTGGCCGTTATAGCCAATCAGCGAACCGTTGGTTGGATTGTAACTTGGGAGGCGGCTTCCGGGATCGGCCCAGAATCCGGTAGAATACTGGAGAGTCGCGTGCGCGTCCCCTTCACCGCGTTTCGCCGTTTGATCGATGAAGCCGGAAATAAAGTTGCCGTACTGCGCCGGATATCCGCCGACGTAAACATCGGTCCGCGCGGTGCCGACATTCGTGAAATTCGTCCCAATCGAATTGAAGTTGTTTTCACTGAAGGTGATATTGTCGTAGGTGGGAACGCCGTCAAACGCGTAGCCTACGTCATATCCTGTTCCACCGCGAATGTGAAGCGTATTTACACCGTAATACGCATCGTTGCCAAGCACGACGCCGGGAAGCGTTTCAACAATGTTCCGGACATTGATTCCGGCAGGCCCAGGAAAAATGTCTTTGACTTCAGCATCGGTATAACCGTAATTGGGAACCGATTCCATCCCCGAAGTGCCAACCACTGTTACGCCGGGAACTTGTGTCGGCAGAGGCGTTTGATCATCCGCCCAAACACCTGACACAACAAAAAATAAAATAATAAAAAGATAGAAAAGCTTTTTCAAGCTCATCACCCTTCCCTCGAGGGTTCCGTCCCATTCTGGGACAAGCAGAACCAATTTCCTAGCCAGGTCTTCTGACTCCGGGATAATCGTTTGCACGCGTCGGCCTTCCCATCACAAAATGACAGTGGCAAAAAACGCAATTCCCGTTACAGCGGCGGGGCCGTCCCGGGTTTTCACCGGGTTCCCTTTTAACGCGGGCTATTCGCCCGCGAGCTAAGATATCCTAAGATTACCGACTGAAAGAATATGTCCTTCAAGCTGGAACTTTTTCGAAAAATACATGTTCTTAAAGGTAGTGGGACACACTCCTTTGAATATGGCCCCATCAGAGTATGTCCCTTATAGTCAATCGAGAGGAGGTGAACACATGGACATTCGAAAGTCAGTTTCAACTCTAGCCAGCGCCGCTCTGTTATCCGGTCTTTTAGCTCTTCCGGCATTTTCTCAGGCCCCGGCTCCTGTAAATCCGCCAGGCAACTATCAGCCGGCACCGGGACAACATGAACATCGAGAACGCCATCCTGAAATCCGCCGGGCGATGAAGCACCTTCGCCAAACCAAAATGAACTTGGAAAAAGGCGCTCACGATTTTGGCGGTCACCGGGCACACGCGCTTCAACTCGTAGACCAAGCAATTCAACAGCTTCAACAAGCGATGCAAGACGACAAGCATTAAATCCTCTAAGAGGGACAGGCCTGGACCTGTCCCTCTTAACTTCCCCTTAGTTGTGTTCCCCTCGGGATTCCAGTATCATGAAGACGCACATGACCTCCATCCTCATCGTTGAAGACGAAGAATCTCAGGCCGAATCTCTGAAATTCTCGCTTGAAAAATCAGGGTACCGGGTCAATCTTGCCACCACCGGTGATGAAGCGCTTTCCTTATTGACTCCGCCCTATCCCGACTTAATGCTTTTAGATTTGATGCTCCCCGGAAAAGATGGGTTTGAAGTTTGCAGAATGGTGCAAAGGATGGAACAAGCTATCCCCATCATCATGACAACGGCGAAAGGCTCGGAGACGGATCGGGTCGTTGGCTTGGAACTTGGCGCGGATGATTATGTCACTAAACCCTTTTCGATTCGGGAACTAGAAGCGCGCATCAAAGCCGTATTGCGGAGAAAAGAAAAGCGCCCGGAAGAAAAACAGGAACTGTTCATCGATTTGGAACGCCGCATCCTTAAGCGCCGTGATAAAATGATCGATCTATCCCCTAAAGAATGGGAACTCCTCACGTTTTTGGCCCGGCAAGATGGAAAAATCGTCTCAAAAGACAACATTTTGGACTACGTTTGGGGGCCGGATTTCGAAGGCGACCCGAGGACCGTTGAAATCCATATCTACCTCCTTCGGCAAAAATTGGAGGTCGAACCCTCAAACCCCAAGCACATCTTGACCGTAAAACGGATGGGATACCGCTTTGAGGTATCTTAGAGATTTAAACTGACGTTAATCTATCCTTAGTGGATCTCTGGGACTTAATAGACTATAATGAGTGTATAAAAGTAGTTTTATGAGGAGAGGCAATGTCAAAGGTAGCAGAAATATTCATCTTTCATGATACCGGAGGAACCGGTGGCAAAGGCGCCCCATTCTCGATTGCAAAGAAAAAAATCGCTAAGGCAAAATTAGAAGCCCAACGCCATGAAAATGAAGCCAATGCCCGAAAAGGCGTCGCGGACAAAATCACGGATAACCTTACCACCCCTCCTCTCAATTTAGACAATCGTACAGAAGGGCTTAACCGCATTATGGAAGAGCGCGCAAGCTATAAACCTTCGGATGCCGCGACGGACGCCCATGCTGCTGAAGTTGATGCTTTAAAAGCCCTTTCTCAAGCCACGTTCTCGCAAGGAGAAGACAGATTCTCTGACATTAGCTCTCGACGCCGCACCGCTCAACTCGATATTAACACCCAAATCTTGGGAGGCTTTCCAAGCGCTCCCCTCATACGGCCAGCTTATCAAGTAGCAGCTACCGCTAAGGCTCGTTACTCAGCTGAATTTTCAATCAACTAATACGCACCTCTTAACTTTTCCTTAACCTCTTCTTAAATTGGAGGTTTTTTTGAAAAAAAACGACGAAGAGTGGAAAAAAGAGCTTTCTCCCCTCCAATTTCAGGTCGCCCGCAAAAAGGGGACTGAACCTGCTTTTACCGGAGAATACTGGAACAATCATGAAGCCGGAACCTACCGGTGTGTCTGCTGCGGCACTTCCCTGTTCAGTTCCGAAACCAAATTCGATTCGGGGACCGGATGGCCGAGTTTCTGGGACGCAGTCGACGAAAACGGAATCGAAAAGAAAACCGATCGAAGTTTTGGAATGGAGCGCACGGAAGTGCTTTGCAAGTCGTGTGACGCGCACTTGGGACATCTTTTCCCCGACGGACCGGCGCCGACGCGCCAGCGATATTGCATCAATTCCGCGGCCTTAAAGTTTGAACCAAAAAAATGACGCATAAAACGCTTCGAACGGTTCTCTTGGTTATTTCGATTCTTATGGAGGTCGCCGGGGTCTTGTGCATCTTCGGCATGAAAAAACTTCTCGCGCTTTTTTCGGTTCCGGATTACGAAATCTCGACGCTCTTTCTCTTGTTCATGAAAGATTTCGGAGGCATTATTATGACCTTTGGGGTTTTGCTGTTTTTTGCGTCCCGCGATCCGGTGAAAAACATTGCGATTATTAACAGTTTTATTATCGGTCTCTGTATCCTCACCGTCACCCCAATCCTCGGGCTTTTCACGGTGAATGTCCATGCGCTTCCGGCCTTCAGTCATCCCGGATGGTTTTGGACCCGAAGTGCCACGCGCCTGGCATTGGCGTACTTTCTTTACCGATTAAGGCCTTAGTGCTTTTCTTCGGCGGCGAACGCCAGCGATAGCTCGAACGAGGCTTTCGCGAGAAATTCCAAGATTCGTGAATCCGGCTCGATCGGCCGATCTGAAAAGAACTCCAAAACAGCGACCACTTCTTTTTTATGGACGACGGGATAAGCGAATGCCGAACATAAGCCGGAGTCGTTAAGAAGCCGCGCGCGTTCCATCGTCCCGCTTTTAGAGACATCTGTAATCCAGGCCGGTTCTTTAGTCGCAAAGACTTGTCCGGGAAGACCGACCCCTTTTGCGAAACGAAGCGCATTCGAAACCTGACGAAACATTTCAAAATGCTTGGGATTGTCTAAATACCAAATTGAAGTCGGCAATAAGACGACACCGGATGGACTTGCCAGCAAATATACATGCCCGGCGGGCCATTTCATCATAGAACAAACTTCATCCAAGCATAGCTTCAGTAATTCTCGAAACGATAATGTTCCACCGGGGGTTCGTATGTTCTGCGTAGAAAGCTGCATGGATATTACCTCCGAAAAAATCATGACAACATAAGGAATATACCCATTTTTACGCGAAAATAACCGTTGTGACCGATTTTTCTGAACTCCTCCGGGATTGCCATGAGCGGGGTTGGACCCTGGCGACAAGCGGCAATTTCAGTCTTGTAACCCAACGTAACCCCCTTCGGCTGGAGGTTACGCCGAGCGGCGTTGACAAGCTGAAACTTTCGAAAACCGCTCTGGTGGGAGTAGACGGTGAAACCGGCCTCCCCCTCGACGGACGAAAAAAACCGTCTGAAGAAACCTTACTTCATGTGATGGTGGCACGTCACACGGAAGCGGGCGCCATTGTGCACATCCATTCGGTTTGGAATACCCTGCTCTCGGATCGTTTTGCCGGTGAAGGCGGCTTCACCCTTTCAGGTTATGAGATGCTAAAAGGGTTGTCCTCGGTCAAGACCCACGAGCATCGCGAATGGATTCCCATTTTTGAAAATTCTCAAAACATTCCGGACTTAGCGAATCAAATTAAACAACTTCTGATTGAAAAACCGTCGGTCCACGCCTTTCTTCTTCGAAAGCACGGTCTTTACACGTGGGGAAAAGATTTAGAAGAGGCGAAGCGTCATCTGGAAGTCTTCGAATTTCTTTTCGAAGCGGAAGGGAGGTTGCCTTTTAAATAGGGACACACCACTTATATTAACAATTTTGAAACATTTATTGATACGATTTGTAAATATTAGTGGTGTGTCCCCATTTATTTTTAGAATGGCTATTATACAAATTCCACAAGAAAAGCGGGCGATCGAAGCGGAGAGCAAAATTGAAAAGTACCTTGCCGGTATCGGCATTCTTTATGAGCGTTGGTCTTCGGATCATCCTGTGAAAGCGGACGCCGTGCAGGATGCAGTCCTCGAAGCTTATCAGAAAGAAATCGAAGCGCTCAATGCGCGTGGCGGCTACAAAGCCGCGGATGTCATCCAACTGAATCCTGAGACCCCGGGACTTGAGGCAATGCTCGCCAAATTTAACCGGGAACACTGGCACGATGAAGACGAAGTCCGCTTCACGATCACGGGTCACGGGTTGTTTCACGTGCGTCCCGAGGAGGGTCCGGTAGTCGGCATTCAAGTGGAAGCCGGGGATCTCATTTGCCTTCCGAAGGGGACGCTTCATTGGTTCGATCTTTGTTCCGATCGGCAAATCCGCACCATCCGGTTGTTTACCGATCCCAAAGGCTGGGCGCCATTGTATAGCGAGACGGAGATGGAAAAAAACTTTCAGCCGCTTTGCCTGGGGCCGAAGTATTTCCCGCTCTCATGATTATTCAATTAACGTCTCTAGCCGTGAAATCAATTCTTCTGGATGTCGAGGGTACGACGACCCCGATGGAATTTGTCTATGACGTTCTTTTTCCGTTTGCCCGCAAAAATGTCAAGGAGTATTTACAACGCAATTTTTCATCCGGTGAAGTCGAAAAAGTGGTGAACATGCTTCGAAAGGAGCATGAAAACGATGTGGCACGATGGGCCGAACCTCCCTTTTGGGACACCTCTTCCAAAGAAAATGAAGTGCGATCGATCGGAAACTACCTTCTTTGGATGATGGATAAAGATAAAAAATCGACCGCCTTAAAGCGTCTCCAAGGGAAAATCTGGGAGGAAGGCTACGAACGAAACGAATTAAAAGGCGAAGTTTACCCCGACGTCCTTCCGGCGTTTCAACGCTGGCGCAAAGAGAATCTGGAGCTGCGGATTTATTCCTCAGGTAGCGTTTTAGCGCAAAAACTTCTTTTTTCACACAGCAATGCCGGGGACCTAACCCCCTATCTCCAAGGATATTTCGACACCAACATCGGAATGAAAAACGCCCCGGACAGTTACCGGCGAATTTCAAAAGAGATGAAACTCAACTCTCCGGAGATTGTGTTCCTCTCGGATAATGTTGTAGAATTGGATGCCGCGAAGAAAACCGGGATGAAAACGCTTCTGTGCGTCCGTCCGACCGATGCCTACAAACCCGCTCCCCTCTCCGACCATCGCATCATTACCTCTTTCGACGAAATCCAGTAAGTCCAGGACACACATTAATTGTTTTCAAGTAACAATAAAGCGGGCTTGAGAATAACGCTCGAAAATGCCTATAAACATTGCCTAAAAACAATTAATGTGTGTCCTGGGCGAGTTTTTACTTGTGAATAAGCCAGTTTTCTAAGACGAGGAGATCGATGCCGCTTCGGGAGAACGTGGAGTAAGCTTCTTCGGGGGTGTTGACCATCGGTTCGCCGCGCAAGTTAAACGAGGTGTTCATGAGCAACGGAATGCCAGTAGCGTCTTTAAACGTTTTAATCAAATCATAGTATCGGGGTGAGGTCTCCCGGAAAACCGTTTGCGGTCTTGCACTTCCGTCGACATGCGTGATGGCGGGTATCGCCGCCTGCTTCTCTTTTAAAACGTCGACCACATACAGCATGAATCGCGCGGGAAACTGATTGGCGGCATCAGGCAAATCAAAAAATTGACCGGCATCCTCCACCAACACGGATGGCGCAAAGGGCCGGTAAGGCTCGCGAAATTTAATCTTGGTGTTCACAATATCTTTCATCTCGGCCCGGCGCGGATCGGCTAAAATCGAGCGGCTTCCCAGAGCGCGCGGCCCCCACTCGAATTTGCCGCTGGACCATCCGATGACTTTTCCGGCGGTAATCTCGTCCACAAGGCGGGCAAACAGTTGGGTGTCATCGCCGATAAACTCGGCGCGAATGTTATTTTGATCGATAAACGACTTGATGCGGGCACTGTCATGTTGCTCTCCATAAAGCGCGGAGGTCATCACGAAACGCCGCGGCTGCTGCAGGACTTGATGATGAACAAGGAGCGCGGCACCCAATGAACCGCCAGAGTCGCCC
>Ga0207024_10037_pt1 | contig 45670 bp, 30 predicted proteins | sample Alteio_BWMinCont_44_FD_153470 | JGI IMG/M metagenome (GOLD analysis project Ga0207024, IMG submission 153470) | Enriched cells from forest soil in Barre Woods Harvard Forest LTER site, Petersham, Massachusetts, United States -... | ecosystem: Environmental > Terrestrial > Soil > Temperate forest >...
TGCCCGTAACGGGGCTCCCTCCGACCACAGAGTAGGTCGACAGAGTCATTCCGTTCAAGATCGTCGGGTTCATCGTGATTGCGGCCGATGCAGTATAAGAACCGGTATTGGCCGTTATCGTGGCGGTTGTGGCAGACGATACGAGGGGTGTCGTGACCGTAAAGGACACCGAAGTATTGCCGGCGGCAACGGTTACCGAACTGGGGACATGCACGGTGGCGAGGCTCGAACTCAGGGTAACAACAACCCCTCCTGCTGACGCGGGAGTTCCAAGAGTGACGGTCCCAGTCGATGATGCGCCACCGACTACTGCATTAGGTGAGATCGTCAGGATCAGATTGGCAGGCGGGCTGATGGTAAGCGGTTGCGAAAGGGTCGTTGCTCCTTGGGCCGCCACGATCGATGCCGTTACTTGATTCGCTACGCTCGTTGTTACGACTGAAAATGTTGCCGAGGTTGATCCGGCAGGGACAGTGACCGAGGTTGGCGTTCCTGCTGCAGCGTTGTTAGATGACAAGGCGATAACCATGCCATTAGGGCCGGCTTGTCCGTTCAACGTAACCGTGCCAAGCGAAGTTGCGCCGCCGAGGACCGAAGAAGGCGAAAGCGAGAAGCTGACAAGTCCTGCCGGATTAACGGTGAGGGTAGTCGTGAAATTCGAAGCGCCGTGGGCAGCGGTGATCGCTGCAGCAGTTGAGGTCGTCACCGTCGAGGTCGTGACGTTGAACATGGCCGATGTTGCACCTGCCGGCACAGTGACGCTCACAGGAACTCCCGCGCTCGGGCTGTTGGATGATAGGTTCACCACAAATCCTCCCGCCGGCGCCGGCGAAGACAAAGTGACGGTTCCAGTAGCCGAGGCGCCACCCAGGACCGAGATCGGCGAAACTGACACCGAATTAAGGCCGTATGCCTTGATCGTCAGCGTTGCCGACTTAGTCGCGCTGCCAACTTTCGCTGAGATCGTCGAGGTCGTATTCACCGTTCCCTGAGTCGTCGTTACCTGGAAGGTTGCCGAACTACTTCCCGCTGGAACTGTAACCTTCGCGGGAACGCTTGCCGGCCCAGTGGCGCCGAGAGTAACCACCGTGCCTCCTAGAGGGGCTGCCATCGTAAGGCTGACTGTCCCTGTCGAAGGGCTGCCACTGACAACCGAAGTTGGATTGAGCGTTACGCCGGCAACGGTAAGCGGAGCCAAAATGGACATCGGCGCATTAACAGTGAAGTGTCCCTGAGTTGCCGTAATCGTAACGGATTGGTTGCTTGTTACAGCGGATGTAGTTATCGTAAAGCCGACTGATGTAGCTCCCGCCGGAATCGTTACCGTGGAGGGCGCCGTCGCCGCAGAATTGTTCGAGGATATGTTGACGACTGAGCCTCCAGCCGGCGCCGGCGAATTAACGGTGACAGTTCCCGTGGTACTTACTCCTGCCGCAACCACGTTTGGACCAATAGTCAAACCGGAAAGAATCGCAGGGTGAAGGATGAGGGATGTAACAAACAATTGACCGGGGGCTGTAGCCGAAATTCCCGCCGTCGTAGTCGAGGCAACAAACGGAGTATTCACAGTGAAGGTAACGCTTGTCGCGCCCGCCGGGACCGTCACGGTCGAAGGAACGCTTGCAATGGTCGCCGACAAGGGAACGACGACGCCCCCGGGGCCCGCTGGATTGTTCAACGTCAAGGTTCCCGTCGCACTGGTTCCTCCGATGAGTTCTTGCGGATTCAGCGTCAAGGATTGAATAAGTAGCGCCGATGTAATGGTCAGGGTCGCCGTCGGGCTGCTTAAGTTCGGTATTGAAATTTTAGCCGTTTGGTTCGATACAACGGGAGACGTGGTCACCGTGAATGTGGCGGAACTCGCATATGCCGGTACGGAGACAACCGCCGGAACGACTGCACTGCCATTGTTGGACACGAATGAAATGCTCATGCCTCCTGCTCCGGTTGGGCCAGACAATTTGACGGTTGCGGTCGAAGATACGCCTCCGATGACGGTAGTCGGCGTCAGCGAAATGCCAGTGACGCTCGGAGTGCTGTGTTCGTACTCCCAAACACTGCCGAAATAACTGGTTGGCGGGCCATTGGCTCCGTTGGTCGGACCACGGCTTTCACACGTACCGAGCAAGTTCCCGAGAGCGTCAATGGTGACGCTGCAAGGTGGGTTACTAGAGTCATAAGTTGCCGACAGCGGGCCGAGATTATTGTTATATGCTCCGAAGTATACGAGGTCGCTATAATTGCCCGTCGAATCGATCTCCCAAAGCAATCCACCGCCATAGAGTCCGCCACCATACGTAGTTCCATACATATTGCCGGCTGCATCGAACGATACGCCGCCTAGAGGATCGGCGCCGTCTGAGTACTGCATATTAACGCCTCCAACCTGACCAAATTGAAGAGCTCCAAAATCGTGTAAGTCGGTATAGGCGCCAGTCGGCGAGATTCTCCAGACGATACCGCCTTGCCCAAATCTGCGGTAAAGGCCGCCCATGGAAGCCGTTCCGTAGAGGTTTCCTGCACGGTCAAGCGTGACCGATGAGTTCGGGGCTTGAGCATCCGTACCGGACGATCCGTTCGAAAACCGCACAGGCCCGCCAAAGTCATGCAAATCGACGTATTGACCAGACGGGCTTAATTCCCACACGATTCCAGCAAAATATCCGCCTCCATATTCCGCGGTTCCGTACATATTGCCGTTTGCGTCGAACGTCACTGCGCAAACGGGATAAATGCCGTCGGTTCCACTCGATCCATTGGTAAGGTTTACTGTTCCACCGAAGTCGTGCCGGTCTGAATACTGCTGTGAGGGCGAAATTGTCCACACGATGCCACTGCCGTTTACTCCTCCACTGCTTGTGGTTCCAGATACGGTGCCATCGCTTTGGATTGTCACGCCACCAGAGGGCGAGTCGCCATCGGGATTGTTCGCGCTAAGCGTTCCCCCGAAATCGTGTAGGTCCTTGTAAATGCCAGAAGCAGTGAGCTCCCAGACGACGCCGGCGCCAAAACTTGATGATCCCAGAAATGGTCCGCCTTGGTATGTCGTTCCGTAAAGGTTCCCTGCGCCGTCGATTGCAATGACGCCGTTTGGTTGCTTTCCATCTGGCCCGGAGACTCCGTTTGCGTTTGGTACCGTCCCGCCAAAGTCGTGTAGGCGCTTGTAAACTCCCGCCGCCGTAATCTCCCAAAGGATGCCGTCGTTCGCACTCGTGCCACCGGCCCAGGTTGTTCCATAGATGTTGCCCGCAGCATCTACGACCACACCTGTCACCGGACTGGTTCCGTCGGTATTTGGCGTTGTCGCCGAATTTGGCGTCCCGAAATAGTGGAGGGGCTGATATTGTGCGTGGACGAGGCCGGTTGCCATTGCAAAGAGCAGCACGAGACCCAAGCGAATACGCAATACAAATGCAGAAACGGAATGGAGAGTAAGCATGTTTTGGGACCTGCGAACAAACAGGCCCGAGCAGTCACATCCCCTCGGCCTCTCCAAGCACGAAAGAAAACCCGCCCAAACCCAGATGCTATAAAATTGTCATTCAGTGTCCCGTAAACGAGTGACATCCAAAGGTGTATGAGCGACGATTCATTTAAGCGTTTAATTAGCTTAGCGGCGGAGGTGGCCGGGTAACAGGCTACAAATTGCACCGGAACCAGCAAGAAGTGCATAACTTTAAAAGCGAATTCTGAGCGTCTATAAAGAACCCGGATATTAACTCAAGGAGGCCGATTGCATTGCGCAGCCGTGCCCTTGCCCGTTGAAAATCCGCCTGAGCCCGAGTTAGGTTCCGTTGGGCGCCTACTAGCGAGTTTCGAACATTGGTAATTGCCTCGCCGACCGCTTTTGCGCGAACAAACTAGGGCTTTTGGCGGTCTTACAGAATGGTTTTGCGGTTGGAGGATTGGAGTAATGCACAAAAAGAGCTTTGCGTTATTGGCTGCTATCGGAGTATTTGGTGTGGGATGCGGTGGTGGCGGCAGCAACGCACCTCAAGTCGCAAATATGTATGCCGGCAACTACAGAGGTTCGTTCATCGACCAGAGTGGAAACACTGGACAATTCCAACTCACGGTGAATTCGGCTGGCCGTGTCAATGGACAGTACTTTTACAATTGGACCTCGATCAGCACCGTCACCGGCTCCATCGACAAAGATGGCCACGGACGTATGAACTTTGGAAATGGGCCAGCCACCATCCAGTTCAACAATAATCCGGAGCAAACGAGCACTATTTATGTTCAGCCAGCGAGTTCAACTTTACCGAAGGCAATTGTTGTGCTCGAACCATCTCCCACCGGAATGAATGGTTCGAACAACCCATTCACGGGAAATTATGCGGCAACCCTGAAAGATACGACCCTCAATCAATCGGTTGCACTGGCCGTGTCGATCAGCCCCACTGGCGCGGTCACCGGTACCGAGATCTCCCTCAATAAAGGAGACTTCAGCACGACTACCATCGTGGGATCGATTACCCCAGCCGGTGTAATTAACTTGCCGTTGGCTCAGCAGGTCACGGTGACGGGAACCCTCTCGATAGCGGCAATTGTGGGAGGCCCGGTTCAACTAAGCAACGGAGATTCAGGAAACCTATCGATGTTCTTATACGGAGGCTCGTTCGGCCCTCCTCCGCCTGCAAAGTAAGGCGGCATTTAGCCTAGTATGGTGCCCAAGTCCGTTTGCTTCGAGTTTGACCGCTCAAGCGAACGGATTTCGCTTTTTAGATCGTCATGCAGTTGAGATCTAAGGATCGGAGGGGGTCTGATGGATAGGCGACAGTTTACGTTTCTTCTTGCAATAGGAATCGGTTGCGCCGCATGCGGCGGTGGCGGAGGGGCATCGGCAACTTCCTCTAAGATAGCCGACGGAACCTACGTAGGTGCGTTCATAGACAGTGCTGGCGCGACCGGTGCATTTGACCTTTTTGTAACGGGCGCGAATCCGCAAAAGCTTTCTGGCGCGTTTATCTATCCGAATCAAACGATCAGTTTTGGGGGAACCTCACATATCCCACCTCCATTCTTCCAAGTGGTTCAATCTGGCAAATCGACGGCAACGCTTTCTATTGATCAAATATTGAATATCGACCTTCCAAACGGCGGCGGGCCAACTGGTTCCACAGGCACAACAGGAACCACCGGCACCACTGGATCCACTGGGACGACTGGGACCACTGGAACCACTGGTGGGACCGGAACTACAGGAACCACGGGAACTACAGGAACCACTGGGACAACCGGAACCATCGTCAGCCTCCCCGCCGCCAAAATCGTGCTCATCTCGAACCCGACCGGTGTCTTTGGTGGAGCAAACCCATTCGCGGGTAGCTATGCAGGAACGACGCTGGACTCGAGTCGAAATAAGTCAGGCGTCCTCGCCATAAACGTCAGCACATCCGGAGTCGTCTCCGGCTCAGGCGCGATCGAGCAAAACGGATCGCATGTATTGACTTCCGTTTCGGGCGCCCTATCCGCCGCCGGCGAGCTTAAGTACGTGACCGGGGTCAATAGTGTCACATCTGTCGGAGCGGTCACTATGGCAAACGGCACCTTCTCCGGATCCGTCACCCTAAGCAACGGCGACAAAGGCAGCATTTCACTATCCCAAGTGAAACCACCTGCAGCGAATTAGACGCACTCAACAAGCATCAGAGTAATCAGGAGCCTGACTTCGTTGTTATCGTCGGGGTTGATCAGGACAGTCGTGTTCTCGTCCACATTCAACCTCCTACCGAGCATGGCGTCGATTCGATCGACCCTGTGCGCCCCGACTCCATTAGGTTCGAGATAGCGATATGAAACTTCGCAAGTGGTCGTGAAATAGCCTTTTTGAGGACCGAAAGACTCGATCTTTGCCGGCGCCGCGATGTAAGCGCTCAGGATTTTCGCTTGTCCGTATGAACTTCCGGGCCGTTCCCATCGTTCCTCAACGATTGGATCAATCACGATGCCATTATGGATCTGTAGTCATGCAAGACACGGAAAATGGGGTCGATCGGGAGATTGGTTCCGGCCAGCTAAAGCACCAGGTCGCCGACACGATGCGCCAACGTATCGATGCCGGTACGTATCGGCCTGGGGACAAGCTGCCTTCGATCCGCGAGTTGAGTCGCGCCCTGCAAGTTAGCGTTACCACCGTAAAGGGCGCCTACGCAATTCTGGAAATCGATGGCTATGTGGTGGTTCACCAGCAATCCGGGATTTATGTCCGGCTTCGATCGCCGTTGGTCAAGTCTTCCCAGCGAACGAACCCGCCGGCTACGCCGGTGATGATGACGTTGCAGGAAAACCTGGATGGGACCATTTCAAGCTCCGTTCAAGTGCGCAAGCGACTGCTGTCCGCCGGCTCGCCAAATGACGATCAGTTGCCGACTCGAGGCATCAATGCCGCTATTAAAAGGGTAGCGCTTCAGGCCGGTAACATTCACATCCGCTACTCGGAGTCGCGGGGCTTGCAGGAGTTGCGGGAGCAGATCGCACAGAACTCGATGCTCAAGGGCTGCGTTTTAGATCCCGATCAGATTGTCGTCACAAATGGATGTACCGAAGCGCTTGTCCTCGCGCTTCAAACCGTAGTTCAACCGGGCGAGATCGTTGCTGTGGAATCGCCTGCGTATCCGGGCCTGCTCAACGCCATGAAGTCGCAGGGCCTTCGAATTCTGGAGGTGCCAAGTTTCCCCGACGATGGCATCGATGTGGAAGCGCTCGAAGCGCTTGTCACGCAATTCCCAATCGCCGCTGTGTTCGTAACTCCGAACTTTTGCAACCCAACCGGCGCCCGAATTCCGATTGCTTCTCGCCAACGCATGGTGAAGATGCTAGGGGAAAGAGACATCCCCCTCATCGAAGACGACATTTACGGCGATCTCACGTTCGACCTTCGCCCGATACCCACTTGTAAGGCGTTCGATGAAAAGGGCCTCGTGCTCTTATGTTCGTCGTTCTCAAAGACTTTGAGCCCCGGCCTCCGTGTCGGCTGGATCGCGGGCGGACGTTTCGACGGGCAATTGCTCGCAAGGAAATCGGCGAGTACCGTTTGCACGGGCGCGCTCAGTCAGATGATCGTGAGTGAGTTCCTTCGCGAACATCGCTTTTCCCGTGTCATCGCGAAGGCCTCTACTGCCTACGGAAAAAACATGCACAGCTTGACGGCATGTGTCAGGCGTACATTTCCTTCCGGCACCGTTGTGGCGCCGCCGGCGGGGGGCTTCTTGCTTTGGGTGCAGATGCCCGTAAACTTCTCGTCCAAACGATTGCTCGAACTCTCCACCAAGGAAGGGATAATCTTTGTTCCCGGGTTCAAATACTCCGCCCATGCCATGTACGGCAACTGTCTTCGGATCTCAGCGACCTACTGGGACAAAGACGTCGAAGCCCAAGTAACCCGCCTCGGCGAGCTAGCCGCATCCGCCCAAATGTAATGGACAGAACCTCTCCTACCCTCGGAGAGGTTCTGTCCAGAATCCAGCTTAGTGCGTAACTGAAAGCGTTTGGCTCACACTCGTCGTGAACCGCTTTGCCGAGATCTTCACGCTTGCAGTTTTTGAAACCGCATGCGTTGTGATCTTGAAGTTGGCTTGTGATTTTCCAGCCAATACGGTAACCGTCGATGGCACCGATGCCGCCGCCGTATTCGAGCTGGAGATCGAGACAGTTGTATTGGTTGCTACTGCCGCATCCAGCGTGACGGTTCCGGTGCATGCCGTCGCGCTTCCGCCCTTCAACGAGTTGGGGGACAACGTCAACGACTTCGGCACATTGGGAGACACGTTTACATCCGTTTGATAGCTCAGAGCTGTCGTTGGAGTGGCAATCATGCTGGCAAAGCCAGATGTCGCCGTGTCCTGGATCGTCGCATCGAACGTGATCGTATTTAATCCGGCCGGAATCGTGACCGACGGTTTAACCGCAAAGCCGTTTGCAGACATCTTCATGAGGAAGCCGCCCTTCGGTGCGTTCCCATTCAGGGTCACGACAAATTTGCACGGCGTATTGCCGTAGTATGGACCAGCTCCGACGATGGCGAGTTTACTGATCTGGGTTGGCAGGATCGTAAGCGGTTCAGTCACCATTTTCTGCAGGGATAGACCGGCAGAGATGGTGGCGTGGACATTCTTGGCTACCGGAGTAGTTGTTATCGTTAGCGTCGCCATGATGCCGAGCCCATTTGTTATGCTGCTCGTGATAGTTGCCGAAGGGTCTGAGCTCTTCAAGTAAAGAGTCCAACCATTCGGGATCTGCTCGCTGAATCGAACAGTCGCAATTGAGGGCTGACCTCCGTAGACGGTCGAGGGACTGACTTCGAGGCTGACGACTGGCGCCTTCACCTTGAGGGTCGTATTCTCGATATCCCCATTCCAGTTAGCCGTAATCGTTGCGGTTCCGTCGTCTAACATGAATGTCGATTCAACGACGACGTCATAGCTCAACTGTCCCGGCGTAACCGTTATAAGCGGGGTCTGGACGGTGGCATACGATTGGTTCGATGTTACGGTTATGGTGCTTGCAGGGGGCGGGGTGTCGAATGTAACGAGTCCGAAGCACGGCAGTCCTGAGGGGACCGGGTTAGGGCCGGTCAAGGTAAAGGTCATTAATGGTGGTAGAACCGTGATTGGGGCAGATACCATTTGGCTGGCCGCAGGGTCCGTTGCCGTTGCGGTGATCGTCGATTGAGTGATGATGAAGACCGGATTCGTCGTAATTGGAAAAGTTACCGACTTTGCCCCAGCCGAGACGGGGACGGTGGCGTTGACCGTCGCGCTCGGATCGCTGTTCTTCAGACCGATGTCAAAGGCCGAGCCGGCCGGTCCGTTGAAGTTGATCGTGCCGGTTGCAGTTGCTCCACCCTTGAGCGATACCGGATTGATCTGCATGTTCGCCAAAAGCGGCAAGACGTTGAGCGGCTGTGAGTAAATTGGCCCTGGCGTCGTCATCTGAGCCGTGATGATCGCCATCTTTGGTGGAGTCAGGTTGTTGAAGGTGAGTGGGAAATTTGCAGTAGTTTGCTTGCCCAGGACCGTGACGGTCTGCTGAACTCCCACCGAGGGATCGCTCGACTTCAAGTTGATGACGAGACCGTTCAAAGGCGCCGGACCGTTGAGGGTGACTGTTCCCGTGACGGTAGTCGACGGTACGTAGGCGGTGTTGGTGCTGAGCGTTAGCCCGGAAAGGGTAGGTGGGACGAGGGTCACCGTGGCGACGCTCGAACTGCTTCCCAGTGCGGCGGTAACGTATGTGGTATCGGGATTGACAAGCGGATACGCTGCGTTGACGGTGAACGGCGCCGAGGTCTTACCTGCCGGAATCGTGACAGTTGCGGTACTCAGCGTCAAATTTGGGTCTGCTGCCGAGAGTGTGACTTGCGCATCTTGGCCAAGCGCCTGAGGAATCGATACCGTTCCTGTCGCACTGGTTCCGCCGGCAAGTTGGTATGGAGCAATGCTCACATAGACGCCGTATTGGTATAGGATTGCGTCAGAGGCGATCGCCGTTACACCGGGGCGCGTCAGTGCCAAGGGAGGATTGGCCCCCCAGGTCACGACGGTGCCATCCGCTTTTACTGCAATGGCAGTTGAAAAAGACGCCGCGATCGAAACGACGTTGTTAAGCCCAGGAGGAACGTGAGTCTGGTCTTCTCCGTTGTATCCCCAAGCTACGACCGTTCCGTCCGGCTGCAGGGCGAGACAATAAGTATCGCCCGCCGCGATGGCGACCGGGTTGACGACTTGCGGGGGAATCGTTGCCTGTCCGTCGTTAGTGTCCCCCCAAACGAAGATCTGGCCGGTCGTGGTGAGCGCCATCGAAACTAGGGCTCCCGCCGCAATAGCCTTCACTGTTTGTCCGGTAAGACCGGCGGGAATCGCGTTCACGTTGCCGGTAGGATCGCCCCAGCAAACGACTTGCCCCATAGTGGTCAATGCCATGGCGTGTTCGCCGGCGGCGGCGATCGCAATTGCCGAGAGGGGGGATGGAACTTTATTGATGCCGCTCTGGGCTGCTCCCCATGCGATGACCGTGTTATCGGCGCGAAGCGCGAGACAGTTGTAATCACTGGCTGCAACGCTAACCACGTTGGTGGCAGTACCGGGCACGTTCAGATTGCCGAAGCCGTTCTCTCCCCAAGCTGAGACCGTCCCGTTCGGTTGAAGCGAAAGGGCGCTGTAACCTCCCGTCGCTCCGCTGACGGCGTTTAAGAAATTGGGAACGCCCATCGATAGTCCAAAAACCACCACCGAGCCATCGGCAAGAACGATCATGCTCTCGCCGTTACCTGCCGCAATTCCTACGGGCATCGCACTGAGCGTCGGTATTGTGCACTCTTGCAAGTTGTTGTCTCCCCAGGCAAAGACCTTGCCGCTGGCCGTCAATGCCAGGCTATGGGTGTCGCCGCAAGCGACTGCGAGGACTCTTTGGCCTGTCAAACCAGCGGGTAAGGTGTTCAGGCCGTTTGAAGAATCGCCCCAAGCATAGACCTGGCCCGTCTGATCCAAGGCAAGGCTATGATTTCCTGCTGCCGAGACCATCACCGCATTGGAAATCTGAGGCGTATTCGATACCTGGAAAACGCTGTCGTCGCCCCAAGAAACGAGTCCGCCGGATCCCGTGATGGCTACTCCATGCGCGCTGCCGGCAGCAATGGCCCTTAGACCAGATAGATTGGGAAGCATCGAAATAGCCTTGTTGCTTTGGTCTCCCCAACCGTTTAAGACTCCGCCTTGGGTCAGTGCGAGACTAAACATATTGCCGGCGGCAATTCCCTGAGGGAACGTCAAACCTGCCGGAATAGTGCACTCACCCTTGCTGTTGTCACCCCACGCCACGAGGGAACCATCGGGTTGCATCGCTAACAAATGAGTTTCGCCGGCTGCAATCTGGAGAGGCCGTATCATGTTCTTAGGAAGCACCGCCTCAAGCGAGGGTCCGGTGCTGGCGCCCCAGATGGCAAAGGTGTTGTCGGCCCGAATCGCTATGGTCGTGGTACCGCCCGCGACCGCTCGGAAGATCGGCGCCGTCGAGGAGCACGATTCTCCGAACGACACGTAGCCTTGACCGTGGGCCGAATACGGACCGAACTGAACCTGGGCAGGCGACATCGCCATTAACCCGAATAGCGCGCCTACCGCAAAAGCGGCTCGGTGCAAATGTTTGAATCTACCCATGCCAATGAGTGTATGGTCACAAACTCTCCGTTCTTGCCGTCTGGGCCTCTCAGTTTTTGTTCAATTGCTAAGACACAGTTCAAGTTGCTCTTATAACTTCACTAACTGACGCCTATGATGCTGTATGCCTCGATTGAGAGTTTTTGCTGCCCTGATGGGCATTGTGTGTGTAACGAACGCTGTTGCCCAGCTTCAGCCAGGCTCAGCTTGGCCAAAGTTCCAAGGCAACCTCGCGAACACCGGTCTTGCGACCGGTGGCGGCTGTAACGGTGTGTTGAAGTGGAGCGTCCCCTGTCAAGTTGCCGCTTGGTCTTCGCCTGTGATCGCTGCCGACGGCACGCTCTATGTGTCGACAACCCAGGGACTGCTTCAAGCCGTTAATTCGGTAGACGGATCTTTCAAGTGGAGTTTTCCGACGGGCTCGAATATTGTTCAGACTCCTTATGTAGCCGCTAACTGGGCTTCTCCCGCAATCGGCTCAGATGGAACGGTCTATGTCGAGGGCGGCGGATCCATCGATAAGACCGCGTTGCTATACGCCGTGAATCCGGACGGCACTCAAAAGTGGAGCTACGCCGGTTACGCCGATGGTGGGTTTTATCAACCCACCGGCGCGCCGACAGTTATGTCCGACGGGACTATCCTCTTCTCAGCGCAAGAATTCACCAACAATGTAGGGTCCGGCACTAATCAGAACTATCTCTTTGCTTTGAATCCGAATGGAACTTTGAAATGGGCGTTCGGGGCTGGGCAGGACTTTGTGATCGCATGCTGCCCCGCGATCGGGCCCGACGGGTCGATCTACATCGGCACATGGGACGGCATCGATAACCTGACGACCGGCCGCACCTATTCGGTGAATCCGGGCACTGGCGCTATGAACTGGAAGTTCGATACTCCCGGACAGTTGCTCTCTTCGCCCGTCGTTGCTCCGAATGGCATGATCTACGTCGGCGAGCAGGGCATTTCCTATAACCTTCATTTCGTCACATCCAAAGGTGTGGAATCCGGCAGTTTCGTCATGGCAGGCGGAATGCTCAACTCTCCGGCCTGCGATAGTTCTGGCAATCTGTACATTCCAGTTGCGGCCAGCTACCTCTTCTCACTCAACCCTTCCAACGGGACGAGCGCGCAGTTGGGAATCGGAGTAGCGCCAACCTGTCCGGCCCTCGGTCTGGATGGAACGATCTACGCGGGATTGGATGATTACGGTGTGGGCGCCTATAGCCCGAATGGCGCCGCTATCTGGAAGCTCGTCCTCGATGCCGCTGGCGGCGGAGCCGGGGTCAACACCGACATTGCGGTCGGCTCCAACGGCACGATCTACTTCGGCGCCATCTACGGAAACCTGTACGCGGTCGGAACTCAATCCAACGTGGTTGAGCTCTTGGGCTTGACGGTTAATCCAAGTACCGTTCCGGGAGGCGTCTCGTCAACCGGCACAGTTACGTTGAGCGAGATAGCGCCAATTGGAGGAACCGTAGTTTCGCTGGCAAGTGGTACGACGTCGGTGGCGACAACGCCGATGTCGGTAACCGTTCCTTCCGGAAAGTCGAGCGCGACGTTTACGATCACCACCAAGACCGTCACCGCTCAAAAAGTCGTTCAAATTTCGGCAACGTTGAAAGGCAAGTCCAAAGAGGCGCCTCTCACTGTCGTTCCGCCGGTTATCGTGGACCTAAACCTCGACCCTCCAACCGTCCAAGGCGGTTCTTCGTCCTCCGGGAATGTGACCCTATCCGGACCGGCGCCCTCCGGCGGAATCGTGATCAAGATCGCCAGCGACAATAAGGCCGCCATTGCCCCTGGCCCCATCACCATTGCTGCAGGCAAAACGATGGGCTCCTTTGTAGTCAAGACGATTCCCGTTTCAGTCAAGACGGTTGCGAATCTGAAAGCCACGTCGGGCAGCACGTCGGTAGCCGCGCCACTCACGATCCTCTCTCCCGCCCTCAAAACCTTGACTGTCAGCCCCTCAACTATAAAAGGCGGTGCTCATGCTACCGGCACAGTTACACTTACAAGTCCTGCCCCAACCGGCGGAACGGTGATTACCCTCGCAAGCAATCAATCGGCTGCGAAGACCCCCGCAACCGTGACCGTTCCTGCCGGAAAGACATCCGTAACCTTCCAAGTCGTGACCAAGGCCGTAGCCGCCCAAACGGCAGCGGCCATCACGGCAACCTTAGGCGCCACAACCGACACCGCCAAACTGACAATCACGAAATAACCCAAAAACCTATATATTCCTTGACACGTATATACTCATTAGCGTATATTAATGGCGTGGAATCTGTTTTCGACATCATCGCGGAGCCAAATCGCCGCGCGATACTGAGCCTTTTGGTTTTGACCCAACTGTCGGTTGGAGATATCGAGCGTCAGCTCCAAATGCCCCAGCCGACGGTGTCGAAACACCTTCGGGTGCTTAAGGATGCAGGTTTCGTGGAGGCAACAGTGGACGCACAGCGACGGATCTACCGGCTCAGGCCCGAGCCTTTTCAAGAAGTCGATGCCTGGCTGGATCAGTTCCGCCGGTTCTGGTCCGGCCATATCGATGCCCTCGAACGCCATCTCGACAAGATGGATGAACCCACGCAACAAACAGAGGAGAAGATAAGTGAAAATTAAATTGACCAGCGTTTACGTCGACGACCAGGAAAAGGCCCTGCGCTTCTATACCGAAGTGCTCGGATTTGCCAAGAAAACTGATTTCAGCCATGGCCCATACCGCTGGCTGACCGTGGTTTCGCCAGATGACGCCGAAGGCACGGAACTTCAGTTGGCGCTGAACGACACCCCCGCAGCAAAAGCGTATCAAGAGGCCCTTTTTCAGCAGGGTCAGCCCGCCGCAATGTTCTTCACCGACGATGTTAACGGTGATTACGAACGAATCAAATCCAGCGGCGCCGATTTCATGATGCCGCCAATGGACGTAACCGCTTCCATCATTGCGAAGTTGAACGACACTTGCGGCAATGTCATTCAAATCACCCAATTGAAGCGCTGGTAAGGAGTAGAAGATGACAAGTCGAGAGTTGTACACACCTGGGCCCGCAAGCGGGGCACGGATTCACAAGGATGGAGAGAAGTGGACACTTATCCACGTGCGAGAGTTGCGCCATTCACCTGAAAAAGTCTGGGCGGCGCTTACCGATCCGGCCCAGTTGAGCCAATGGGCGCCCTTTGATGCCGATGGGAACCTGGGTATTGCGGGGGCCAAGGTGAGCCTCTCGACAGCGGTAACGCCCAGCGCGGTCGTCTCTGAGACAACGGTGACACGAGCTGACCGACCGCGGCTGCTCGAGTACAAATGGGGCGACTTCGATATGCGTTGGGAGCTCGAGGCCTCGGAGCAAGGCACTCGCCTGACCCTGTGGACAAACATCGATCGCCGATACATCGCCATGGGCGCCGCTGGCTGGCACATTTGCTTCGATGTTCTCGACCACCTGCTCAGCGAAGATCCCATCGGCCGTATGGCCGGCATGGATTCGATGAAGTTCGAAGGCTGGCAGCGACTCCACAAGGAGTACGCCAAGCAATTCGGCGTCGAAACACCCAAATTCTAAATTCAACTCCACCGGGAGCGCGGACTTAAGTCCGCACCACGCCTGCGGGCTTTAGCCCGCTGCAACCCGGCTGAAGCCGGGAGGAACGGGTTGCGAACTGAATTCCACGCTCCCAGTGATCCAAATATATATCAAGGAGGTAATCCAACCCATGAAGAATCACAAATCACCCCGGGTCGCCTTTTGGGCCACCACATCCTTTTTCTCCCTGTGGATGCTTTTCACTGCCTACGCGCAGTTGGCACTTCCGCAGGTCCAACACGTTTTCACCCACCTCGGATTTCCTGACTACTTCCGAGTCGAGCTATCGATCGCCAAGATTATCGGCGTCTTCGTCCTGATGCTGCCAGCTCCGGCCCGCCTCAAAGAATGGGCCTACGCCGGCTTTGCCATTACCCTGACATCCGCCCTGATCGCCCACCTCACGGTAGGCGACGCCCTCGCGGTAACCGTATGGTGTGTGGTCGCCGGCGTCGTCCTGGGGCTATCCTATTTCTTCAATTGGAAGATCTCTGGAGTCACTGGTAGCGCGGACTTCAGTCCGCAACCCGTTCCGCCCGGCTTCAGCCGGGTCTGACCCCGACAAAGGTGATAAAACCATGAACGAAGAAACCGATTCTCAACTCATCGACGCACAAATCAAAGCGACGACCGACTGGCGAGGGGCGACCCTCGCCAAGGTCCGCAGCCTTATCAAAGAAGCCGATCCCGAAGCGATCGAAGAACTGAAATGGCGCAAGCCCTCCAATTCGATGTCCGGTACCCCGACATGGTCGCACGACGGAATCATCTGCACCGGCGAAACCTACAAAGCCGCCGTGAAAATGACTTTCGCCAAAGGCGCCTCCCTTGCCGACCCATCCGGCCTCTTCAACTCCAGCCTTGATGGAGGCACCCGCCGCGCCATCGATATCCGCGAAGGCGAAAAAGTCAACGAAGAAGCCCTAAAAACTCTCATCCTCGCCGCCGTTGCCTTGAATACGGCTGGAAAAACTCCGAAAAAGTCGTAGAAAATGTCACAGGAATACATAACCATCCGCGGCGCCCGCGAGAACAACCTGAAGAACGTGTCGCTGCGCATTCCGAAGCGCAAGATCACGGTCTTCACCGGCGTGTCCGGCTCGGGCAAATCGTCGATCGTCTTCGACACCATTGCCGCCGAGGCGCGCCGCCAGTTGAACGAGACCTTCAGCACGTTCGTCCGAAACTTCCTGCCACGCTACGCCCAGCCGGATGCCGATGCGATCGAGAACCTGAGCATGGCCATCGTCGTCGACCAGAAGCACCTTGGCGGCGGGTCCGCTTCGACTGTCGGCACGATCACCGACATCTATTCGGTGCTGCGATTGATGTTCTCCCGCGTCGGGCAGCCGCACGTGGGATATGCCAACGCCTTCTCTTTCAACGACCCCCAAGGCATGTGTCCTGAGTGCAACGGCATCGGACGCAAAATCGGCGTCGATCTCGACAAGTTCCTCGACACCTCGAAGTCGATCAACACCGGGGCGATCCTGTACCCGGAGTATTCGGTGGACAGTTGGGGTTGGAACGTCCTCGTCCAATCCGGCTTATTCGATTGCGCCAAGAAGCTGGACGACTACACCGAGGAGGAGATGAACCTGCTCCTCCACGCCAAACCCCACAAGGTCAAGATGGATTTCGGCGGCAAGCCGGTCAACCTGACCAGCGAGGGTATCGTCGACAAGTTCAGCCGCAAGTACATCACCGGTGACATAAAGACTTACTCCGATCGGACCCAGAAGTCGGTCGAGCCGTACATGACTTACGGGCCATGCACCCTCTGCAAGGGCGGACGCCTCAGCCAGGCGGCCCTGGCTTGCAAGATCGACGGCTACAACATTGCTCAACTGGCGGCGATGGAAGTCGACGAACTGATCGGTGTGATTCGGGCGATCAAGGACCCCGTCGCGGCGCCGATGGTCGCTTCCTTGGTCGAGCGAATCCAGCACCTCATCGATATCGGCCTGGAGTATCTCAGCCTGAGCCGCGAGACCGATACGCTGTCGGGCGGCGAGTCGCAGCGCATCAAGATGGTCAAGCACCTGGGCAGCAGCTTGGTGGACGTACTTTACGTGTTTGACGAACCGAGCATCGGAATGCACCCCCGCGACGTGCATCGCCTGAATGACCTTCTGCAGAAGCTGCGCGACAAAGGCAACACCGTGATCGTGGTCGAGCACGACCCCGACGTTATCAAAGTCGCCGATCATGTGGTTGATGTCGGCCCCCATGCCGGCACTCGCGGCGGCACCGTAGTGTTCGAGGGCAGCTACACCGACTTGCTGATCGCCGACACGCTGACCGGCCGCCACATGAAGCATTCGCTGCCGATCAAATCCAACTGCCGCCCGGCAAAGGGCAAACTGCCGGTAACCAATGCCAAGGCCAATAACCTTAAGAACGTCAGTTTAGATATCCCAACCGGTGTTTTGACCGTGATCACTGGCGTTGCCGGTTCCGGCAAGAGCTCCCTCATCCATCAGACATTTCTAAGTCAGCACCCCGGCGCGATCGTCATCGACCAGGCGCCGGTCGGCATTTCCAGTCGCTCGAATCCCGCCACCTACACGGGAATCTTGGATGAAGTCCGAAAGACCTTTGCCAAGGTCAACAACGTGAATGCCGGCCTGTTCAGCTTCAACTCCAAAGGCGCCTGCGAGAACTGTCAGGGCCTGGGCGTCATCTATGTCGAGTTGTCATATATGGACGAGGTCAAAACGCCATGCGAAATCTGCGGCGGCAAGCGCTTCAAGGAGGAGGTCCTTGCCTACAAGTTCCACGACAAATCGATCTCCGACGTCCTGAACATGCCGGTCCGCGAAGCTCTGGAGTTCTTCGACTCCAAAGAGGTCGCGAAAGACGTCATGCGCAAGCTGCAAGCCCTAAGCGACGTCGGCCTCGATTACCTCACCCTTGGCCAGCCCCTCAGCACCCTATCCGGCGGCGAGTGCCAGCGCATCAAACTCGCCAGCGAACTCCACAAGAAGGGAAGCGTGTACGTGATGGATGAACCCACCACCGGTCTGCACATGTCCGACATCGGCCACCTACTGACGATCATCAACCGCCTGGTCGACACCGGCAACACCGTCATCGTGATCGAGCACAACCTGGCCATCATCAAAAACGCCGACTGGATCATAGACCTGGGCCCCGAAGGCGGCCACAAAGGCGGCCAAATCCTCTTCGAAGGCACCCCCCACCAACTGCTGGATTGCCCCCAATCCCTAACCAGCGCCTACCTAAGAAATTAGAACTGGGCGGGTGGAATTCATTCCGCACAAGTGTCCCGGGTTTCAACCCGGCCGGACAGAGTTCGGTCCGGATATCCCGAAGGGATTAGAATCTTAAAGCCTAGGGTTGCCGTTCCGTACGGCTACCCTAGGTCAAAATCCGTAACCGTATTTAGTCCATAAGTGCTTCTCGGTGTCTACATTAAACCAGACGAGATCCAGAGGCAAATGTCAGCGCGTCAAGCTCGCCAGCGAACTGCACAATAAGGGAAGCGGCTACGTAATGGATGAACCCATCACCGGCCTCGGCATACGCCGAGTATCCCAAAGGGATTAGAATCTTAAAGCCTAGGGTTGCCGTTCCGTGCGGCTACCCTAGGTCAAAATCCGTAACCGTAAATGGTCCATGGCCGCTTGCGGCCCCCGCGCAGCGGCCACAACCTTGTAGGTTCCTATCTGTACCTACGACTTAGCCCCGATCAGAGACTCAAGGGGAATTCCCAGCCCCTCATGCAGCTTCTGAGTCATCCCAACGGTCAACGACCTTCGCCGGCCAAGGATCTCGGAAACCCGAGAACTCGCCCCAAGGTACGAAATCAGGTCGCTGGTCACAGCCCGAACCGCGCCACTGCAAACCTAATCGCACCTACCGGGTCGCTAGGCCCAAGCGAAATATTCCGCTGCTCATAATCATGCACAAGAATCGTCAGTACCTCAAGCTCGTCCGCTTCAAGCGACCCATCCGGCGCATGAAAGATCTCGCGAATACGAGCTAATGCCGTGCGATGATCGTTTTCGGTGCGAATAGGGTGGATGGCTGTCATGTTCATAGGTCTCTCACGTTGATTCGGTCGTATTCGGCATGGGTGCCGACCCATAGCACGAAAAGCGTGGGGCGGCCAAAGTGAACGAGACAAACGAGTCTGTATTTGTTCCCACCAATGTTGAACACAAGCCGGTCGCCGCCAACAAAATCGGCGGATGGAAAATCTTGCCGCACATCAGCCATCGTCTTCCATTGTGTTTTCTCCGAAACTTTGAACAACTCCCGAAGTGCGACAGCAGAATCGGCCTGACCGCGCATGACATAGTCTCGCAATGTTACGACCGCTACCACTCTTATTACCTACCGATGCGGTCGCATATATTCTGTGTACTCGGCGAACAAAAGCAATGCCAGCGACATAATCTTGGACCGAAATCTGCACTCGTACCAACAGTGTGAGTGCGTGCACACCAATGGAAAACGTTACGTCAGCATCTGAGTTTGGTGGGCAGGCGCTGATCGGAACTCCGGATCGACGCTTTGCAGGGCATGTGTTCGTCACCGCGTCATAGGCTTCCTGACTTGCTGTTAAATCTTTAGATTTGCTACTTCATGCGTGCACACTTGTCACCACTATGTCTATAATAATACCAAGAAAACAAGAAATGGCAAAACGAGACGCAGCAACTAAAACGGACCGATCACAAGAGGGCTTAAAGTTCGAACAGTATGTCCATACAATATTCAAAGCCCTCGGCTATGCGGTGGAATACGACTTATCCGTGCGAGGACAACAAACGGACCTTGTTGCTCAACGGACATATGAGGGAGTTGGACAAGTACGCCTGCTCATTGAGTGTAAATACCGCTCCGCCACGACAGTCGACAATCAATCAGTACACGAATTTGTGTCTTTTGCTCGTGCAACTGTAGGCACCCACGGAATTACGAAGTTCCTTCTGGTCTCAAATGTCGGCCTATCAACCTCAGCTAAGGAAGCAATTAGAGATTCCTCCTTTATCGAGTTTCGCACGATTGCCGAACTTGAAGGTCAACTACTAGACTTCAGTGAGCCGTACGTTCGATTCACTAAGGACTACGAAACTAAAGAGGTATTCCGCTCTTATATCTCACTCTCTGCAAGCCAACTTGATAACAAGGGTGCGGTCATAGTGCGATACGAAAATGTTCAACAGCACATTGAGTCTATCGTAAACGAAAAGGGATGCGGTCCGATCTTCCTCTTAGGTGACTACGGGGCGGGCAAAACGACAATGATGCTCAACCTTAAGTATTGTTTAGCTAAGCGATATCAACAGGGAGAACCCTCTGTTCGCCCGATCCTTTTTTACCTAAAGGAGTATCACAGACTCCGTTCGCTAAATGAGTTTATTACGTACACTCTATTTAGGGAATTTAATCGCGATATATCGCTGCAGCTATTCTGGGATCTCGCAGCAAGCGGAAAGCTTCTATTATTGCTCGATGGGTTTGATGAAATGAGTCCACAACTTGATGCGAAAAAGCGATCACAACTCCTATTGGATTTGAATCCACTGCTCACGTGTTCGTCCCCTTCGATCTTAACATGTAGACCGGCTTACTTTGTATCATATGCTGAGTATGCCAATGCATTGAAGAGGATTAGCGAGTCCATATACAGGAGTTTGCCTGATCAGGAGTCTCTGAGTGCTGCGGAAACATGGAGCCTAAAGCCAATTAGAGCAGCTTTAGAGGATAAGTTTCTCGCAAAAAAGCCGTATAAACTTGAAAAAGCCCGTTTTCAGACTCTAACGCTCGATGCATTAGACGCAGAAAAAGTCCAGGAATATCTGATCGAATACGATGACGTGTTTCGAAAAGAACTTGGCGCAACTTGGCGTGAAGTAAAGGTTTATATCGAAAGCATCTACGATTTAGGAGATCTGATGACAAGGCCGATTCTGCTGAATATGATTACAACGACGGTGCTTGCCGGCAAGATGGATATAAGTGATCACGTTCGCAAAGTAAGCGCCAGCGATTTGTACGAATTGTACACAGATCTGTACTTTGATCGGGACCTCGACAAGGGTGAGACCAGACAGTTCCTTTCGAAGGCGACGAGGGAACAGTTTGCGACTGCTACAGCGTTATTTATTTTTGACACAGGAGAGCCAGAGGTGTCACACGATCAACTCAAAAAGCTTGCCGAAACCAGGGCGGGTTTTCTAAAGTTACCAGCGAGTTTGGATATGGTTGTTGCTGACCTTCGCATATGCACTTTCTTGACCCGTTCGGTAGACGATAAGTTTCGCTTCATTCACAAATCATTTTGTGAATACTTTGTTGCCCGATTCATCTTCACTAGGCTTAAAGAAGGAGTATGCGATCCACGTCTTCTTAGGAACCTGCCGAAGGAAATTGCCTATTTCTTAGGAGGGTTTATATTTAATCATACAGCCGCGAAATTTACGTTTGTAAATTGGTTTCGCGAGGGAAGCCGATTGATAGAAGAATCCGGGCGCCCCTTATCCAATTCGGAATCTGCGGCACTTAAGTGCAACCTAGCCAAAACACTTCTATATGGAGACGGTATTAGCGGTCCACTAGCGATGAATAATTTGATTATCGAGCAAGTGGAGGTGAAGCAATTCTCACTTAGTCATCTGCAACTTCAGTCATGCGAGTTCCGAAAGACTAAATGGCTTGGAGTGAGTATACAGTCTGTCGAAATGGAACACGTTCTATTTAGTGAATGCGAGTTCCGGGAAACGTCTATCTCTGATTCGAATCTCGTAATCCGTTGCGCCGAAACGCTTCTAGCAAGTGTGAAATGTAAGGCCGTTGTGCTTAGAGCCTTCTGCGAGAAGGCAAGACTGGAAAACTGGAATGCAGTTGATTCGGAGATTTCGCTGACTGGCCGAGTTGAGATTTCCGAGTCTGCGTTTGAGAACAGTCGCATCTCATGCAGCGACGATTTGCGTTCGCTCTTCTCAATGTCGAACTGTACATTCAAAGGCTGTCAAGTTATCGGACTGGGACGATCAGCATCCAACGGATCAATTGAGTCATGCACCTTTGATAGTTGCAAGAACATAGTTCTTTGCTCGGACCGGGACAAACTGGAGAGGTGTTCTTTTGTAGGGTGTTCGGGCGTCGTATTCTACGACGGTCGGGGTGACAAGAAAATTGAAAAAAGGGACAGCATGTTGTGGGTCTCGGTTAAGGGGCTGATTGATGAAAAAGACTTTGACCGATTTATTAAAGCCCTTGACATATGGGCGGCGACAGATATGTCTTTGTTAATAAAACAATGGTGCTTAGAACAAGGTTATCCTGCAAAGAGGTCGGTTCCTTGAGCCAGGACTCAAAACAATGGCTTAAATGACTGCTTAAAATCGAACAATTCGATTGACTCCATGTCGCCAACTGGCGGTTTGGATTTTCGCCTACCATGATAGCTCTCTCTAGGATTCAGCGGTGATGTGACATTGGTTTCGAGATTGAACATTTACGCACCCGCATCCCGATATTAGGATAAACTTCAGCAGTATTCCACTCGAAGAGAAGCCAAAATATTACACGCTGATCGGCAAGAGAACCTGCGCATTTAGGGGTTGAGAACTAGGATCGTAGGCGAGAGTCATTTCAGTCGCGCAAGCGCTATTACCCCTCCAGTCAAGAGTCATCCAATAGGAACGCATCGATCTCGCCAGTTCAAATGCGCGAGTTTCTTGGTGCATCATTGTAATCAGTGTTAGTGGCTTGGACGCTCTGCGATGTAGGCGCACGAAAGTTTCTAGAAATCTGACGAACTCTCGGTAAGTTGTTTGGTCCATTTCCTGTGCGGGATCATCCAAGAGCACCAGCGGGGTCTCAAAACGACCCTTGAGAACGTATTCAACGAAGAACCAGGCAAGACCAAGAATATGGGACTCGCACTGGTTTAAAATGTACCGAGGAAGTCGTCCGTCAATGTCCAAAGTTAGTTTCTGCTCCCGTTTGCTTGTGCTCGCCTTCATGGCGGGCATATTGTGATTGACCCAGCTACCTGAAGTCAGGGCCATGGTGACCTCCTTCCATAATCTCTCTGATGTCTGTGGGAGGTGTCCTTCGACTATTTGCGTGAGCTTCGTAAGAAGTGATTTTCTTACGGCTTCCCATGCAGTAGGCAGTCGTAAGGCAGACGCCGCCTCATCCCATTTTTGCTCGATCTCGCTAAGAGTGAGGGACGCTTCGTCGAAGAGGTTCTCCCTGATTTTTGGACGTTCTGGAAAGTTGCTGATGGCCACTGCAGAGGCGATAAGCGCTCGGCGCATGCCCGCATCGGCAATGTGAGTCTCGAACGAACCGTCGGTCGGAGTTAACCATTGAAATGCTTGGACCACAGCCAAGCGCTCAACGTCGGTAAGTGGCTGTTCGCTAGAGCCAGATTCTATTAGGCTAGCTTGAAATGACTCAATATCGGACCTCAATTCAGTCGACCGCAAACCAAGCAGATCTGCTTCTTGAGTAACTTGTTCAAGCAAGATACCGACCCGTTGCGCAATCCCCCCAAAAGTGCTTACGTCAAGCCCGCAGGTTGGGCATTCGTTTGCGCGCGATTTGGCCCAGCCGCCCGTAAGCAACCTTTGAGTTGACTCAAGGTGAGCTTTTCTTTCCCGGCAGATCTGCATGTCGTGTCGAGTCTTTTCGAGCTCAATTCGCCTAGAATGAATGCCTCTAACCTGATGATTCTGCTCCTCCGAACCCTTTACTGATGCATCGCCCACTCGCTCAGCTGTCCGTTGCTCTATCCACTGGCCCCAAGTTTCAAGCCTTCTAATAAGTGTGTCAAGATCGACGTTTGCTGGCCCCAACCGCTCCTTAATGTCATTAATCCTGTCCGAAATCAGTGTCGCCAAAAGGTTGAAATCCTCGATATAGCCGAGGATTGCCTGCTTGCGATCTTCGTCTGTTGCGCTTCGCTTTGACACATGCCTTCCAACTTCGGCCCTCCTTTCATTGCCTCGAAAGCGCTCAATCTGCTCTGGTAGCTCGCTGCCTTGTCTCAAAAGCAGGTTCTCCAGGGAGCGGAGCCAAGCGGACACTTGTACGGTGAAGTCAAGTTGGAGCGCCTCAAGCTTTGATTCGACGATCCGCTCTTGAACTGTCTCTAATTTTATGATCTGTGCGCTCAAACCGAGGGACCGAAGGAACACTTGGCGATTATCGGAGGCCCTTGCGGCCTCTGTTTCCACGTATTCACGTACAACGTCCGCCAGATCTGAATAACCTCGAAGAACATGTAGGGCACACTCGGCCGAATTCATTGTCGAGAACCTGATCGACTGTTCTTGAGTTAGCACTGACCGGTCCATCTTCATCTTAGATCCCTTGTGATCAGAGACCGGCGCATAGGCAAACTCGATTTGTTTGCCGTTGATTGAACAGCTTGGCTTGAGACTCTGATCCCACATTGGTGTTAAGTACTTCTGCGAAAATTCAAGGATCTTATCTCTGGACGCGACATCTTTCTCTTCCGGACTACAAAACCGCTCGAGCCTAGGAGAAATGCCAAAGCAGGCTAACGCAAGAGCCTCCGTTATTGAAGACTTCCCAGTTCCATTAGGACCAAAAATCACGAGCGGTCGGACAGGTGTGTCCGGAAATGAAATATTCACCAAAGACAAATTTCGGAAGTTCGCGATTGAGAGTCGACTGATTGAAGTGCCTGCTACTAATGGAGAATCTACTCTGATTTCCACCTCATCGACCTTCGGCCTATTTTGGGCTAAGCTGGCCACCCGTCTTGCTATCTCCTTTTCACTTGGATCCGAGTAATCAAGTGGAAGCGTCTGTAGCAACCTCCTAACACGGTCATCTGCGCTGAGCCACTTGCCAGCTTCATCTTCGGCATCAAAGGAGAGAGCATGGCGTAACGCCAAGTGGAGCCTGGGAAAGGAATAAACCTTTGCGCTGTCTCGTTCTTGACCAAGATCGTAGATCAGACACTCAAACGACAACTCCTCCGAGAAACCAGTTGATCCTCGGACATTTGATATCGCATCAATCCAAGCCTCACGTTGGCTAGATCTGACGAGCCAGGTCACTACAACTCGCCAGCTCCCATACTCGTCCGTGGTTTCGTCCTGTCCCACAGGTCGCTGGAGTTTTGACCGCAGGTCAAGGGAATGTAAAATGGCCGACCTTAGGCCAGTTTCGTCTTCAAAAGGAACGAATCTCTGCGCAACCCCCACATATGGATCAAGCAAAGTTGCGTCGTCAGCGCCCAAGACTCCGCGCAGCGGGTGCGACTCAGGAAGGATATTACCGCTAATCCAGATTGGAACAAGATGGTTTGAAAAAGAACTGGCGGTATGGCCTAATTCGAGGCTACAGTCGTGCCGGTAGCGGTCTTCAAGGGTCTGACGAATTGCGTCGAGAATAATACTCATGGAAAGAGTTCCTCCAGTGTCTCAACTCTAAGTGCATCCGGTTTCCCAAGCCTTGGGAGGCTAACCGCCGAAATGAATCTATCAGCGAGGGAATCTCTGGCAGCCACGTCCAGTGTTACAGCGGTGTCAAATGGCACTGCGCACAATACAATTTCTGTAGCATAGTTACATGCTTCTGCCCACCTTGCCTTCAGCGGACCATCTGCCCGAAGCTCGCATGTCAAACTTCCGGAACCGATCGGCAAAAGTACAATAAGGGTGTCACCTTTCCAAAAGGCGCCCTTGTGGCGTTCGTAGTCGTATTCATTCAGGCGGTCGTGATCAAGCAAACGAACCAATAGTCTTCCAATTGCTCGTAAGTCTGAGTAGTCTCGACCTGGGAGGTTAAGGGGGACTTCCTCCTCCTCTGCTTCTAGCAACAACGTTGACCAATCACCGTGTGCGCCATTCACAGAGAAGGGGACTAGCCCTTGTCGCCAACACAGGCGATTCCATTCAGGTAGAAAATTATGAAGAAATGAGATCACTGCGATAGATGAAGTTGGAGCTGATTGCAGCCTTAAAACCTGTTCGAGAATCGGTGTGTTCTCAGCATCCGGGACGGCGAGAATGAGGTAATCGAGGGCATAAATCGCCCAAACCCACTCGAAGAAATCGTTTTGAGTCCAGCCAACCTTTTCCACGAGAGCCATAAAACTTTCAGGCTGGCGACTAAACAACGCTGCCAGCCACACGTGACCGTCACCCACCTCGATGTCGATGCAGGTCAATACATCTTCGCGTCGACTCTGTGTTTTAATGGCCTCCTTACAAGTTCTATCAAGATAATCTCGGATGTATTTATCAGAAACAGACCAGCCTGCTACAACCACATTTTTTGTATTGAGACATGAGGTGAGGTCAGCGTAAAGTGCAGCTTGGCCAGTATCTGAAGCGACGTTTTGCTTAAGCTCTGACTCACCTATCATGAACCTGTCTGATTTCAACTTGGCATCGGTTGTCTTCCGAAGTTCATGAAGCTCTAGGGCACAATCAAGATCGACTGCACAGCCATGTAGCTTGTGGATCGGAATAGTTTTACCGCTCGCACTATGCGGAAGGTCTGCATTTGTAATGATAACACAGTAATCGTGCGGCCATGGTTCACCTGGACTTAACGAGCCCTGCCGAAACCCGGCTCGTTCAAAGGCATGTTCGATGCGGCAGTCCCAATTGTATGAGAAAACCTTCTCCCATTGGGCTTCCCTAGCAAATCGTGCGATCACCCTGTGTCGCGGTTCAGCCGGGATCCTGTTGTTAATTCGAGAAAACGCAGGATTATTTCGAAGTCCGAGTGCGGTTGCAAGTGCGAGTTTTGGGATCTCACACTTGCCGTCGATAAGGTCCAGGACACTATCAGCCCACGAATAGAGCGAAGCTGAGCAGGGGGCTTCTCCCTCCAGGAGGCCCGTGTCAATGCCGAGCCCCTCTTCGGCTTTCTTTCCGCTCAGTCGCAGTAACTCCGCTGGTCCTGGAGCAAGGCCCGCCGACAATCCTGCTCCAACGATAAGAATTGACGGAACTGTTCCGCTTCTAAGCGAAGGAAATGTGTGTGGAAAGGTCGGAGGCGTCAGGCTCGGATCACATGCAATTGCTGTCAATGCAGTCCCTCTGCTAGCTGACAAATCAATCGAATGACATGGTAAACCCATATTGACCAACCAAAATTGCGAATGAGCGTCATCATGGTCGCTCGCTGAGAGCATAAATCGTCTCTTCTGCTTCCTTTTCCAAGTCCTAACGCAGCTTTGCCAAGACCCACAAAAATGATCATACTGCAATGCCAGCGCTGAGACCCGGGACCACGACAGCGTTGACGCTAACAAATGACCAAAGTTTGACAAAGACCACCATTTTGTCGATTGACTTGGAACTTCGTTCGGTAAACGGGAAACGTCGGACGTTGGCAATTAAGCCCTCGGTGCAAAGCTTTGATGCGGAGTCACTCTTAGTGTCGACAGACCCAGACTATCAGGCTACAGCCACCATATCCGCCACAGAAGTCGGCTCGGTGACATCGTAACCGGCTAGTTTCAATCCTTCAATATGAAATGCTGCACTTCCGCTATCGTTCGCCTGCCCTCCTCAAATGTGTCTCCGGTGGCAGCACACCCCGGGAGATTGGGAGGATATGCGGACCAGGTGTTCTGCCCTTGTTCGAAGATGACAGCGTATTGTTTCGTGATGCTCGTCTATCTAAGGTGATTTAGGAACTCGTCGACAGATAGTCCAGCGTCGCGCAAGATCCTGCGTAGAGTTCCCGCTGGGAGTTCGCGATGGCGAGGGACGGCAATGGTTAATATCGATCCGGGTTTCGTCAGGATCATATGGCTGCCACTTTGCCGTTGAAAGAACCAACCGGCCTTCTCACGCGCTTTTCGAACATCGTCGCCGCTAACGGCGGGAAGCTTGCCCAAAAGACTACGCCGCCACTTCGACTGTTGCCGTTTCGACAATCAAAGGAAGATCCAGATCATTCCTTACGGCTATGCACAGTTCGGCAGCGTCTTGGACGTTTACTAAAGCTTCTTCACGAGTCTTGCCGTCGCTGCCACAGCCGGGAATGGCTGGGATTTCTGCAATCCAGATTCCGTCTTCGTCTTGATAAAGGCGTACATCGAGTTTCATATTTATGGTTCTTTAACTCGGAGTATACAAAAAGCGATTCACCTCAATCAGTCCTAGTCATCCGAAAAAGAAGACCGCTTTATGATACGAGCAGATCCAGGAACTCTTTCCAGTCGGTGTTCAGTGCCATAGTAGTCGTCGATCATTTTGATCAGCATGTAGATGCGTTCTTTCGGGGTCCGCGACTGGTAGTAGCTTCGGTCAGCACGATCCGCATCCGCGAATGTCTTGAACTTGGATACGACCTTTTCCACAACGCAAGTTTACCGTCCGGACTCGCGGATCTTTTTCGCACGGGGCTTGACAACGCTTTCCATCCGAGAGTATCGTTCCATTTAGTTAATTAACTAAATGGAACGATATGAACACAATCTACTACGATTTCGAAATTGCTCGGGAATTCGCTTGTTCGCCCGCGATTCTCTTCGACGCTTGGGCCGATCCCAAAGTAAAGGCGAAGTGGTTCGCAGGCCCGGAGAAGTGGGTCGAGACCAGCCGAAGCCTTGACTTGCGAGAGGGCGGCGCCGAAACGATGGCCGGCAACTTCGATGGCAGGTTGACCACCGAATACACGGCTCACTTCTACGACGTGCAACCCGGCAATAGGATCGGTTACAGCTTCGAGGTTCGCTTGGGAGGAGAGATCTATTCAATTTCAACCGCGGTTGTAGAGTTCATCGGGACCCAACACGGCGCAGAGATGAGGTTTCACGAGCAGCTGGCGGTGTTTAGTGGAGAAACCGTCGAAGAGTCGCGCGGCAACCGAATCCTGGGGACCGGGCACCACTTTGATCGCCTCGCGGCATACCTACAGGAGGACGGCGCGCAGTATTCAGTCGAAGTGGTCTGCCACGCCGGCGAAATGACAAAGAAATGAGAAGCGATACTCTGAGTTCGACATTGCACGCCGTGTCCGACCCGACACGGCGGGCAATCCTCGCAAGGCTGCTCGTCAGCAGCGCTAGCATCACTGAGCTTGCGGAGCCGTTCGAGTTGTCCTTGCCCGCGATTACGAAGCATGTCCGGATTCTGGAGAACGCCGGCTTGATCCAAAAGGGAAGGCAAGCTCAATTGCGGCCCTGCCAGCTCCGACATGAGAGGTTTCAAGAGATTTCCCGATGGCTCGACCAATATCGTCAGCTATGGGAGACCCGCTTCGACCTTCTGGAGACCCACCTCGCCGAATCCGGGCTCCTGAATCCGGATTAGGTCAATTGACGGAGTTTCAATTTAACCTTCGTGCAACTGCTTGGAGGTGTCGATCGATTGTCCTGACAATTTCACCCTCCAAGAGAGTGTTAAGTTTCAACGCCTTCCAAGCAGACACAGTGGCGTCGACGGTTTTTTCCACCGTTAACAGAGTTTCGCGCTCGGAGAGACGTGCCTTTTGGGCGAAGGTTAAGAATTGGGCTTTTGAGACGTCGGAGAATACCTTTTTGCCGGCGAAGTTCAGGGCTAAGCGGTCGGTTGGAATGTAGGGAACGGTCGATACCAAGTCGTAGGCAGGGGAAAGCGCCGGGGTTCGGCCATCGGGATACATTAGCGACCAGTTCTTCAGATGCATATCGCCGTTACCAGTAAGGATGGTGAACGTTAACCTTGCGACGAAGTCTTGGGCTGCTGCTGCGCCTATAATCATTCCGATCATCTCGGCGATACGCGCGTATCCGACCTTCTCGTACTTCTCTTCCGGTTTGAGTCCAAAGACTTGAGCCAAATCCTCAATGTGAATTCGCTCTCCACCAGAGCCCCGGTCAAAACGCTTGACGGCTAACGCCTGTCGACCGGCGAAGGTGCCCAGGTCGGGAAGACCCTCAATGTCGCTCATCGCAGTGAGCCGATGCTCGGGGACGTTTAGTCCGATCTGTTCTGCGAGATCCAGCATCGAAGCTTCGTTTTCGGGGACGACGGGATAGATTGCCGACGGTAACTTCACGATCCAATCGCCGCCTGTTCCGGAAGCGGTAATCGTCAATCCGCCGCGTGCGCCGATAATCCCCGAGAACTTCAATTGAACGCCGGCAAGCGAGAAACGGAGCGGTCGCGGTTTGCCCTTCTGTTCGGACGGATCTCCTTCGTCCTTGCGACGAGGCCTTGCGCCATCGACCACGACTCGTATCGCGCCTGGCAAGTCATCGCCCAATACCGCCAGCAAATCAAATTCAGCGTCCGGACGCACCTCGGCGCGCTGAGCCAGGTAGGCCCGCAAAGGCCCCTCGGGCAGGAGGTTTGAGAACCAATTCGGGACGAGTTTATTTTTTGCGGGCTCCGTTTCGCCACGTAACCCGCCGTCGGAACTCAAATAGAACTGGCTGATGGTCGGGCGGCTCAGATCATTTGCGTAGAATTCGTCAAATCCGAAAAAGCTTTGAGCGCCAGGTAGGCGTATGAGGCTGCCTACCAGCCGGTCGTTAAGCAAAACGATCAGCTTTTCGACCACGGCTAACTCTGTGTATCCTCTTCGTCGATTTGCCAGAGGGGGGAGTCCACTTTGCCTGAGAGCAGGGCATCGATCATAGGGAGTTTGTTACGAGGCACTAGGATTAGTTCCTGATCGAGTGCACGTGAGATTTCGACAACGCTTGCAAGCCTGGGCATTACCTTGCCTTTTTCGATGTCTGAGATATGGGCTTGTGACATCCGAAGTCGCTTTGCAAGGTCTTCTTGGCTCAGACCCAGCCGCCTTCGGGTGTCGCGAAGTCGAGCGATAATCTCCATAAGTCATATACTCTAGCATATATTAGTATTGAGTTATGGCCTAAAATAGATAAGTATTGGCGTTGAATGATTGCAGGGTTTGGTTGCCTCACCGCCGCACTGGGATCAGCAGACGTCGACGGTGGCCCGGTATCAAGCAAATCGGAAAGCTCCCAACAGGCTGCGTTGTTGCTAGGATCGTGCTCGAGTTCGGCAAACACGCCATAGACGCCTTATAATGGCTAGTTGATCGGGACCTGTGAAACTGTCGCTCAATGTCGACGATAGTCAAGTTGTCGCAGCTAACTTGGACCCGAAGGAACTCATAATGCGACACATTTTAAGTTTTCTTTATTCGAGCTTGCCAATCGACCGGTTTGGCCGTGCGGCAGCTGCAGTAGGGCTCGTCATATGTTTGCTCGTAATTGCACCGGCTCAGACGGTCACCAAGGTGAGCTTGTCGCCGGCCAGCGTCGTCGGCGGCACATCCTCTACCGGCACTGTTACGCTTTCCAAGAAGACCGGCGCGGACGGAGCGGTCGTTTCGCTTAAGTCGAGCGGTGCGGCGGCAACCGTAGAGTCGTCGGTCGTGGTCATGGGCGGGGAAGCTTCAGCGACGTTTACGGTGAACACGGTAGCCGTCGCCGCGAACGCCACAGCGTCGATCAAGGCGACGCTCGGCAGGAGCAGTTCCTCAGGAACTTTGACTGTGAAGGCCCCCGCGCTTGCTTCCGTAACTTTCAGCCCCAATTCTTTGTTGGGCGGCAACAGTTCGACCGGCACCGTCGACATCGGCTCCGCAGCGCCAGCCAACGGGCTGAAGATTAATTTAAGCAGCGGATCCGGATCCGCCTCAGTCCCGGCATCGGTCACTATTGCCGGTGGTTCGACTTCGGCGACGTTCTCGATCACTACGAAGCCGGTGACAACAGTGACGACGGCGAAAATCACGGCAAAGTTGGGGTCCTCTTCGATCGGGGCATCGCTTTCGATCAATCCCTTGTCTCTCTCAAACCTGACGGTAACCCCTGGCACGGTGTCAGGTGGTAGCAGCGCAACAGCAACCGTGACATTGGTTGGACCTGCGCCATCCACTGGCCTGTCGATCGGAATCAGCAGTAGTTCGAAATCAGCGGTCGTTCCGTCTACGGTTACCATCGAGAGTGGCGCCACTTTCGCCACGTTCAACGTCACCACGAAATCGGTAACGGCAAAGACTATGGCCACAATCATGGCCAAGCTAGGATCGAAGTCGGTGACGACATCCTTGACGATCGTTTCGGGAAGCACATTCGCCGGGAATTACACCGGATCGTTTTTTCAAAATGGGAACGGCGGCGGCATCGGTACGGTTGCCATCTCAGTCAGTTCGGGCGGCGCGGTGAGCGGTTCTTCTACCGACTATTCCGGTTCGACACCGAGTACGGTGACGCTATCCGGAACGGTTAGCACCACCGGGTCTGCGACCATTACAAGCCAATCTAATCAGGGATCGAATACGGTCAGCGGAGTTTTCAAGTTTGGGCCAGCCGGCAATTTGATCGGTGTTCTTCACGGTGGCTCATCCGACTCGTTGTTCTACGTGACTGTCGTGCTTACTTCGACTGGCAAACCCGCGCAATATGTTGGGAATTACACGGGATCGTCGACGGACCCCATGAACGGTGTCTCCCCGATCACGAGCTTCAACATCAGTTCGTCGGGATCTTGGACGGCAACAGGTAGCGGCGGAAGCACCGCGTCAGGGACTGTAAACGCATCCGGGGTCAGCACTTTCACAAGTCACGGATCGGATGGAACGAAAACGGGGACGATCTACTTCGCATTCGACATAACCGGCCTGCTATACGGGTTAGTGGTCAATGGTTCGGGCACTTCGATCTTGTCGTTGACAAAGTCATATGCGGGCATCTATCAACTCACGTCAAACAGCGGCAATACTGCGACAATTGCCGTCAACGATGCCGGGGTAGCCCTTGGTTCCTCTGGTCCCGGTGAGGGCGCCTTCACCTTGAGCGGCACTGTATCCGCAGCTGGCGCGGTGAATCTTACCGGTACTCCGATTGATTCCAATCAAGGTGGATCTGTTACGATTACGGGGAGCATCTCCGCGGTCGAGGAAGGGTTTAACGGTAGCGGAACCTACAATGGTTCGGCTGGCAACTCTGGCACTTGGACCGTCACCGGCGAGCCGTCGATCGGCATCTTTTACGCCGGCACTTACAACCTGACGACGTCATCCGCACAAAGCCTAACATTGGCGATCGGAACATCTGGAACGATTACGGTGACGGGGTCGGCGGCTACCGGTGCAACATTTGTAGGTTGCATTGATGCCAACGGCGCAGTTGTGATCGTTGCCGTGTCGCCGGCGTCTGGTTCTCCTACTGCCGCGACGGTCTTCACCGGCGCTTTTGTTGCAGCCGGAAACGGCTACACAGGATCTGGAGGTTACCTCTCTGCCAGCGGATCAACCGGGACCTGGACGGCGACGAGCAACTAGCCATTCTAAGCTAATAGTGCCAATCCGGTGAATCACTCTGGGGGAAGAAAACAACCCCCAGAGGAGCCCTTTGCTGAGATCGTCCTATGGAGTGATCGTCAAAGTCACGGCTTTGTTGACCCCGGCCAGTTTCGCCGTAATCGTTGAGCTTGTCTTCGCCATCACCGCCTTTGTCTTGGTTGTGAACGTCGCCGAGTCTTTGCCTGCAGCCACAGTAACCGATTTCGGAACGACTGCAGAAGAGCTGCTGCTCGTTAGGGACACAACCAAACCGCCGGTTCCCGCCGCACCGCTCAAACTCACCATTCCCGTTGAAGGCGCTCCGCCTGCTACAGAGGATGGGCTAACGCTGACTAAAGCAAGTGCTGCCGGCGTAAGTGTCAATTCGAATTATCGCCACCACCGACAGAAGCCGGGTTGAGGCTCACCGACGCCAGAGTGGCCGGGGTCACCGTTAAGGTCGTCGACTTCGATCCGGTGCCGGTACCGGCCGTGATCGTTGCCGAAGTTTGCGCAGTCACGCCTGTCGTGCTCACGGAGAAAGTTGCCGAGGTCGCTCCCTCTGCGACTGAAACAGATGCCGGAACAATGGTGCTTGAGCTGTTTGACGCGAGTGCGACCGTAAATCCGCCCGAAGGCGCAGCCTGCGATAGGTTCACCGTTTCAGTCGGAGATACCGCCGGCTGCAAGCGTCTTCCCGTTCGGAGAAAACGCAACCGAATTGATGTGATGGAGGCCAGAATTGAGCGTCGCAAGAAGGCTATCCTTTGACAGACCCCACAGTTCAAGCACACCGGTAGACAATTGGGTTGACTGGTTGGTTAGGTTTCCTCCATCGGCCAATGTGGCGCCATCCGGTGAAAATGCAACTGAGTTAACCGCTGTTGCAGCAGTCGGAAAGGATTTCGTCAGGGCTCCACTCGACACGTTAAAAAGCTCCAGCACTCCGGTAGTAAAGAAATTCTTCACCCCGCCCACCGCCAGCGATTTGCTATCCGAAGAGAAGGCGATAGTGTAAACGTCGGTAGCCGATGTGGCCATTGTTGTGATCAGTCTTCCGGTCGATGCGTTCCACAACTCGACTACCCCAATGTTAGATCCGTCGCCTTTCGAGTAGTTTCCACCGTCGGCGATCATCGGCCCGTCAGGCGAGATGCGCTTGAAATTAAGAAGATTAATGGTAAGGAGATAGACCTAGCGAATGCCCGCGCACGGTTTCTCGTTAAGTAGGCAGTTAGCAATTTCATTTAATTCATTACCCGTCGTTGGGTAGCGAACTATAACACCGTTCTTCGTTGCGTTCTATTCTGAATCGCCAAAACTGACTAAAGCGGTTAATCTTCCGGGCAATGTCGCACTTTTAACAAACCTTTTGGTCAGGAATGCGTCTAGCGAAGACGCTTTCCTGACCCTTCGATGCGACTAGCCTGGTGTGACGGTTACCGTCGCCGTCCACGATTTATTGAGCAGCTTGAGGGTGATGGTTACCGGCGTCGACGTCTTCACCGATGAAGTCGTGATCGTAAACGTCGCCGTTGTGGCGCCTTCTGGCACGGTTGGCTTGGACGGCACCCCAACAATCGAGCTACTCGAGGTCATGGCGCCCCAGATTCCCCCGCTTGGCGCTGGACCGGCCAGCGTAACCGTTCCCGTTAACGAAGTCCCTCCGACGACTGAACTCGAAGACAGTTTCAAGCTGACGAAGAGATCTGGAGTCACCGTCACATTTGCCGTCTTAGTCGAACTACCTGATTTAGCGGTGATCGCACTCGTTAACGCTGAACCCACTGCAATCGTGGTGAGTTTAAACGTTGCTGAGCTTGCGCCGGCGGCAATGGTTACGCTCGCCGGCGGCGAGGCGATATATCCGCTGGATGAGAGGGTCACTGCTACCCCGCCCGCCGGGGCGAGCCCGCTTAGAGTAACCGTGCCGGTTGGCGAGGTTCCTGCTATCACGGGTGAGGGGGTAATCGTCAAACCTTCGAGGGCAGGAGGATTGATTGTAAGTGTTGCTGTCTTAGAGGTTGGGCTCACATTTGCCGTGATCGCGACTACAGTCTGAGTCCCGACGCCGGTTGTGGATACTTTGAATGTAGCCGAAGCCGATCCGCTTGGCACCGTTACGGTGCTGGGTAAAGTTGCCGCCGCATTGCCGCTGGATAGGCTAACCGTCACTCCGCCCGAAGGTGCAGTCGACTCCAGGGTAACGGTTCCTGTTGCCGTTTTTCCGCCGATAACGGCCGTCGGATTGAGCGTGACCGACTTCACTGCCGGTGGATCGATGGTGAGATTTGCCGACTGCGAGGCTCCATTGACCGTCGCAGAAATGGCTACCGCCAATTGCGTCTTCACCGGAACCGTCTTTACCGTAAACGTAGCCGACGTGGCTCCCGGTGCAATCGCGAGTGTTGAAGGCACAGTAGCATAGGCTGCACTGCTTGACAGCTTTACCGTCAGTCCCTGAGCCGGCGCCATTCCGTTCAACGTGATCGTTCCAGTTGATTTATCTCCCCCAAGCACGCTGGTCGGAGTGAAGGAAACCAATTCCACGACCGGAGGACTGAGCGTTAGCTTCGCCGATTGTGAAACGCCGTCGTACGACGCAGTGATGGTCGCAGTCGTCGCTGTGGACACTGGAACCGTACTGCCGGTAAAGGTCGCCGAAGTTTGTCCGGCAGGAATCACGACCGACGCAGGAATTGTTAACGCACCCGTGCTTGAGGTCAATTTGACCGTCGTGCCGGCGGATGGCGCTGTACCGGATAGGGTCACCGTCCCCGAGACGATATTCCCGCAGATTCCGACCGTTTGGGTAACGGAAAGCGTGGTAAGCGCCAAGCGGAGACCCCAAATGATTCCGCCCCGAGCGCCGATTGAGTCCGAGTATGGCCCGCCGGCAGATGTCGTTCCATACATATTGCCGGCAGAATCGAACGTGATGGTTCCGTACGGATAGCCGCCATCAGGACCTTGCGTGCCATCCGAATTCGTGATGGTATGCGTGATGCCAAAGTAGTGGAGGCAGATATATTGGCCTGTTGAAGTAATTTCCCAAATAGTTCCCGTATAGCCCGTTGGAGGATCGCCTCCCTGAGAGGTTGTCCCATACAAGTTGCCGGCGGCGTCAAGGGTAACCGCGCCGTAGGGACGCGCGTCCTGGCCGTTCGAGCCGAAATTATGGAGGATCGAGTATGTCCCCGAGGCTGACCATTCCCAAACCGTCCCATTATCGATCGTGCCGCCAATCAAAGTGGTTCCAAACACATTGTCATTGGTATCGATCGTAACTCCCGACCAAGGATCCCAGCCGTCCGTGGCGTAGGGCGTCCCAAAATCATGAAGATCGGTATAAACCCAGGAAGGGCTCAGCTTCCAGAAATTGCCGGTATAGGAGCCTGAAGCAGAATGCTCGGCGGTACCGTACATATTGCCCTTGCTGTCAAAGGCAACCGGACCGGTTGGATTAGTCCCATCGCGGCCTTGGTTTCCGCCGGACGTTAATGGGCCGCCGAAATCGTGCCGGTCAAAGTATTCGCCTGACGGAGTGATCTCCCAAACAATGCCTCCCCCGGTGCGGTCGGCTGGATCCGAATAGTATTTGCCTCCCAGCGTTGTGGTCCCGTAAAGATTGCCGTGCGCATCGATTGTGACCCCCGCATAGGGTTGGAAGCCGTCAGGCCCCTTGGTGCCGTCTGAAACGGTGATCTCGGCCGCCCCGAAGTCGTGAAGATCGATGTATTCGCCGGAAGTCGTAATCTTCCAGACCATTCCACTTCCATTGAGGAGCCCCGCCGGACTTCCTTGGACGCACGTCCCATAAAGGTTGCCGGCGGAGTCGATAGTTACTCCACCAACTGGGAATCCACCGTCGGGTCCCGAATTCCCGCTCGCGTTGGTGATCGTTCCCCCAAAATCGTGGATGTCTATATAGGCGCCGGAGGGAGTAATCTTCCAGACCATTCCGCCAGTAAGATTGCCACCCTCCCAAGCCGTTCCGTACAAATTGCCGTTCGTATCGAAAGTCACTCCCGCATACGGATTGATGCCGTCGGCTCCCTTAGTTCCATTCACATAGGGAATCTGGCCCCCAAAATCGTGAATGTCTTGATAAGTGCTTTTTGACTGAGCGATCGCGACGCCACCTTGAAGCGTCGCAATTGCAGTCAAGACTGCCATGAAGCAATTGCGCAAATAACGTGTTGAAGCCACCATAGCCTTAGGTGTAACAGCCGGTCGTATATGGGATCGTATAAAATGTCTCGAATCACCGGAGTGGTCCATGGAAAGCGAGAAGTGAGATTCCGTTTGTTGGGCGGTTTCGCACTTGAAATCGAAGAAAGGGCTTATGCGGCGCCAAAACCCAAAAAGGCGGGAATGTTGTTGGCATATCTCGCTCTGCATCCCCCACATTCGGCGAGCCGCCAGCTTCTAGCCGACGTCCTATGGGAAGATTCGGAGCCTGACCGGAGGCTTTTTAACCTCCGCCAGCTTCTCGCCGTAATGCGACGGGAATCACCCGAGTTGGCTCGTGTGCTTGTCGCGCAAGATCGCCAAATGCTCAGCCTGGATGCTGAGCGGGTATTCGTCGATGTCGACGAGTTTCGGCGGCTTGCAAAATCCACCCCGACGAATGCGGTTGATCTCTATCAAGGGCCCTTGTTAGCTGGGCTGGACCTAGATTGGGTCATTCCCATTCGCGCCGAGTTGGAGCGTATTTACGTCGCTGCGCTTGAGTCGATCGCCGATTCCTCAAACTCGCGCCAAGCCGTGGGTTGGCTAAGGCGAGCGATCGAGGCCGACCCATTGTCCGAGCCCCTTCAGCAAAAGCTCTTGATCCGGCTGGCCGAATCTGGTGACATTGCCGGAATCAACGTCGCCTATCGCCGATTCCAAATTAATTTACACAAGGAAGTAAATGCGGCTCCGTCGGAAGAGACAAAGCGCTTGTACCAGCGACTCTCGCAGCCAGGTACGACCGTTCGAACGACCGAGCTGGAGATTGTGGCTGCCACCCACCGATTGCCGGTGCCGACTACACCGCTCTTGGGACGCGAACGGCTAATCGACGAAGGTTGCGGATTACTCGCGGATACTCGTATCCTCACGCTCTTGGGACCCGGCGGCGTCGGCAAAACTAGGCTCGCCATCGCCATCGGCGAAGCAATGTTGCCAAGTTATCTTGGCGGCGTGTGGTTCGTTGATTTGGCCTCTCTTTCAGACCCTGACTTGGTTCCCCAGACCATCGGTCGCGTTCTCGGACTACGCAAGAGCCCGGACCAATCTTGGCTCGATTTGCTTGTCGAGGCCCTTAGTGAAAGCCCGCGGTTGCTCATTCTGGATAATTGCGAGCATTTGATCGAGGCCTGCGCCAATACGGTCGAGCACTTGGTAGCAGCTCGTGGAAATGTAACTGTGCTTGCGACGAGCCGTTTGCCCCTCGGGCTCGTTTGTGAACAGCGCTTTCCAGTGGAGCCGCTGTCATTGCCTGTATCCGATAACGTACTTCAAGACTGGAAGCCCTTTTCCGCGATTGTTCTTTTTGAGGCCCGGGCAAAACGTTCCAACCCAAAGTTTGCTGTTACTGCCGATAACCTACCCAACGTAGTCCGCATTTGCCAGTGTGTGGATGCGATGCCGCTAGGGATTGAGATGGCGGCAGCGACGCTTGCCGGACTCTCCTTGGATGACGTGGCAAGCCGGCTCGGTAGGACTGGAGAGATCTTGAGGAATCCAGCAGGCCGTTCAGCCCCACGTCACCGTTCGCTTAACGAAGTAATCGACTGGAGCTATTCGCTGCTCAGAACAGAAGACCAGAGGCTGCTGCGATTGCTTTCCGTCTTTTCAGGCTGGTGGACCCTGAACCATGTTGAGGTGGCGTTTGGTGAGGAGTCTGAACTCTCGGTAATTGAATCCGTTGTGCGCTTGGTCGAGGCCTCCCTCGTGCAGATGGACCAGGGCCGTTATGCGCTATTCGAGACGGTTCGGCATTTCGCCAACGGCCAGCTTCTACTTCTCGGGGAAGAGTCTTACGCTCGGGACAGGCATCTTGATTGCATTTCGATGCGATTCAAGGGAGCGAGAGACCATTGGTATGGTCCGAATGCAAGTCAGGGGCCCGGACGGTTCGAGGGTGATCTTGATAATTCAAGGCTTGCACTCGATTGGAGCATAGCGAGTGGCGCTATCGAGAAGGGTCTCTTCCTAGTAGCCGACGTCGCCCTGGTAATGGCGTTCCTTGGCCTTGACGGCAATCCTTGGCTTACTCGGTTGCTGAGCGCGGAAGTACCGGATCTTGGATCGCCCGGTCGTATGGCTGCTTTGCAAACCGCATGTACTTCGTATTGCACCGCCGGGTTTGGGGCAAGTCAAGCGCAGGCGCATCAACGGGGGCTTAAGGTCGTCGAAGAGTATCACCAGTTGGCGCGTGAAAGGCACGACCTCGCCAACTTGCGTATTTCTTTGGCTTGGCTTGGTCAATTGTTGCATCCCATCGATCCGGCCAGGGCCCATGCTGCACTAGAGGAGGCCCTCGGCCTAGTTAGCCAAGCGGAAGATCGCGAAACTGAACTGTTTATCCTGGCGAACCTCGGTGCGCATGCCACTGGCAGAAGTGACTATGCAGAGGCGGTTGTTCTCTCGCGCCGTATGCTTGCCATCGCTGAGGAACTAAGCGATATCGTGTGGACTGCGGGCGCACTGGCTCTTCTGGGCAATGCGCTTAAGGAGCAATGCGTGTACGCAGAAGCACGAATCAAGCTGCTGGAATCGAAAACCAACTCCATGGTATTTCGGGGTGTCCATCGCGAACGATGTGCCTCACAAATGCTTTGCGAACTGTACATCGATAGCGGCGAACTCGACCTTCTTGCCGAAGAACTCGCCGCCGCTGCGCTGGACGCTCGCGAGCACGAAGATTGGCTCAGCTCCGGCCAAATCGAGCTGATCTCTCGGTATCTTGCCGTGAATCGAGGATCTATTGGAGAGGCCGTTACCGGTCTTTCAGCCCTCATAGCATCCTATGTCCTGAAAGCAAAAAAGATGCCTTCCCCAAGCTACCGCTGGGCTGGGCTTGGGCTCGAGATACTGGCATCATGCCTTGCCGCCTGCGATCGAATAGCGGAGGCCGCCCGGATGTTCGGCGCCGCCCAGTCCATGTGCGCTCGAGATTCCATGGCCGTGTCGCCAAGCATCCGATATAGATGGGATCGGCTGGCCACGACAGCCGGACTCCTCGATTTCGAGTCGGCAATCGAAGAAGGCAAAACGCTCAATCCGGACGAAGCAGTTTGCACCGCTCAACTTTTGGAATCTACGGCGCTGTTTAATGAGTTACCGTCAAGACGGCAGACTTAGTCGCGGCTGCTAGCTGACCATTAATCGTGACAGTCGTAGCTGACGCAACGGCCTTTGTCCTGACTGTAAACGTGGCCGAGGTCCGCCCGGCAAGGATCGTGACCTTGGCTGGTACGGTTGCCGATGAGGACTGGCTCGATAGTGCAACGACCATGCCGCCAGTAGGCGCGGCAGAGGTTATAGTCACTGTCCCGATGCTCGAACTGCCGCCCTTGACTGATGTCGACTTCAAAGTCAGCGAGGCCAAAGTTGGAGGATTGATCGTCAGATTTGCCACCTGCGCAACAACGCCCAGTTTTGCCGTTAGGGTAACTATCTTCTGAGTCGAAACCGGGGTGGTCTTGACGGTGAATGTCGCCGACGTCTTCCCGGAAGCAATCGTAACCGTGACCGGAACTGAAGCATTCGTGGCACTGCTGGACAACTTCACAATTGCCTCCTTCAATCCCGCCGCGCCGCTTAGCGTCACGGTTCCAGTGGATAACGTTCCACCCGCTACCGTGCTCGGATTGAGGCTGACCGATGCTAACGTCGGTGGGTTGATCGTAATTGTCGCTAACTTCGTTGCCGCCCCGAGCTTAGCCGTGATGGTTACCACCGTTTGGGTGGAAACTCCGGCCGTCGTAACGGTAAAGGCTGAAGAGTACGTGCCGGCCGCAATCGTGACGGATGCCGGAACCTTGGCCGACGGGTTGCTGCTGAAAAGCTGGACTACGGCGCCGCCTGCCCCCGCGTTCCCGTTCAATCCGATGGTTGCCGTCGATGAAGCTCCGCCCACCACAATCGACGGACTGACATTAAAGAGAGTAAACGCCAAAGGTCCAATGGTCAATGTCGCCGTTTGATTGAGGCCGTTAAGCGATGCGCCAATCTGGATTGTCTGATTCGAAGTTACCGCAGTTGTGGTAACTGGGAATGAGGCTGTGGTTTGACCTTCCAAAACGGTTACCGAGGTGCCCACCGTTGCCTCGCTGCTGCTGCTTGAAAGGCCAACCGTGATCCCACCTTGCCCTGCCGGTCCTGACAACGTGACGGTACCACTAGAGTTAGCGCCTCCAACAACAGTTGTCGGATTCAGACTGACGGAAACAAGGCTCGCCGGAGTGATCGTAAGCGTTCCCGATTTAGAGCCAGACCCGGTACCGGCGGTGATCGTGGCCGTCGTCGTGCTACTCACCGGACTGGTATTCAAACTAACACTCGCAGAGTTGGCTCCGCTAGCCACCGTTATTGATGCGGGAACAGAGACGTTGGCGCCGGCGGAGGAAAGCGCAACTCCGATGCCACCGGTAGGGGCAGGACCTGAAAGTGTAACCGTGCAGGTCGACGATGTTCCACCTGTTACCGAAGCCGGATTCAAACTGACGCTGCTGACCGAGAGGTTGCTTACGTTTAGCGCAGCTGTGGCGGTGCTCCCACCCGAAGATGCCGTGATATTGGCCGAGAGGTTATTTGAAAGCGCTTCCGTGGTGATGGTGAACGAAGCCTGCGTCGCCCCTGCGGCGACGGTGACGCTCGCCGGTATGCCAACTGTGAGGTTACTGCTTGTGAGGAGAACCCGGTTCCCTCCGGCCGGCGCCGCTTTCTGGAGAGTAACGGTGCCAACGGAACTGGTCCCACCCATGACCGTTTGGGGGCTGAGTGCCAAACCTGTGATGGCGACAGGGTTATAGAACGGATTCGGTGCAACTTCCAGGGAATTGGAGCCAACCGCGAGTAGGCTGCCACTCGAAGAAATCGCAACCGGCAACCCATTGTTGGTAAAGCCCATATCGTAATAGCTGAGTAAACCGTAGTTGGACATGCTGTACGCCTGAAGCTCTTGCAGCGCAGCCTCGACACCGGCGAAGATGACTCCACCATCTGGTGAGATCGCCAGCGAGGTGACCGCACCAGTACCCGATGCCAGAGACACGTTCGTCAATAGTTTGCCAGTGGCCACTGTCCATAGCTCTAGGACTCCGTATTGGAGTGGGGGTGAAAAGAAGTCTCCGCCCACCGCTAACGTCTTGCTATCCGGCGAAAAAACTACCGAGCCAACCCCGTTGTTGGCGGCTGTATTCAATGTGTTGGCTACAGTGCCTGCGGCCACATTCCACAATTCGACTATTCCACTATAAACGGCTCCGCTTACATAGCCACCGTCCGCAAGAATCTTGCCGTCTGGGCTAAAGGCAACCGCCGTCAGTCCGCTCGCCGCTGTGCTCAAGGAGGTCGAAAGTGTGCGCGTCGAGACGTTCCAAAGCTCTAACACTGCAGTGTTATTATCTGTTCTCCCTGCGACAGCCAGCGTCTTGCCATCAGGTGAGAAACAAACGGAGTTCACGAACGCAGCCGGAGTATTAAGTTTTGCAATCAGGGCGCCCGTCTCGACATTCCAAAGTTCGAGAACGCCAAAGTATCCCTGGCTGTATACCGAGCCCCCGCACGCAAGGGTCTTTCCATCCGGTGAAAAAGTGACCGAGTTAACCTGCGAAGCCGACGTGTTCAGGGTGGTCGTTAGCACGCCGGTTGAGGCATTCCACAGTTCAAGCCACCCTGGCATTTGTGACCCGCCCCCGCCTCCTCCGCTTGCCATCGTGGTCCCGTCTGAGGAGAACGCGATCGCATTGCCACCACTCGCTCCATTGGCGTTGGGAAGATAAATCTGCCTGATGAGACTGCCGCTGGACTCGTTCCAAAACTCAATCCCGCCGTTCACATTATTAAATCCGCCGTTGCTGATGTCGAAGACGCCATTTCCGTCGACGACGACATCTCCGGAAACCGAAAATGCTATCGAATTGATCAAGGGGCTCGTTGTATTGAAACTCTTGAGCAGCATGCCGGTCGAGACATCCCACGACTCAAACACACCCTTCCCGTTGCCTCCGCCTGCAACCAACGACGTCCCGTCTCGGGAGAAGGCGACTGCATTCACGCCGCTGGTCGCCGACGTACCCAGCCCGCCGAAAAGCTTGCCGTTTGAAAGATTCCAAAGCTCTAGCACGCCCGAAGAAGGCCCTGCAGAGGTGTTGACGCTCTGGCCGCCGGCGGCCAATGTCGCACCGTCGGGAGAGAACGCGAGCGAGTTAATGGTCTTGTTGGCAGACGTGGTGAGCGAGTAGGTCAACGTTCCGCCGGCGACATTCCATTGCTCCAGGACGCCGGTCGTATTGCCAGCTCCGCCAACGCCAAGTGTCTTCCCGTCAGGCGAGAAACAGACCGATTGCACGCTCACCGAAGCCGCAGTTGCGAACGATTTCATCGACTTACCGGTCGAGATGTTCCACATCTCGAGCACACCCTTAGCGACAGTGTTGTTGCCCGTGCTTAGCGATCCGCCATCGGCGAGAATTGAGCCGTCGGGGGAGATGGATACCGAATCGACGATGCTCGCCGACGTGTTCATCGACCTAATCAGCTTGCCGGTGGACACGTTCCACAACTCCAACACCCCATGGACAGTGAACGGAGTATCGTTGTAGTTAGCTGCCGTACCGCCTACCGCAAGGTTGTGCCCGTCTGCCGAGAACGCGACTGAGTTGATATTGACGACGACGTTTGCGTTGTTGAGATCCAGAGCGTCAGTCTCAAGACCTCGTATCAGAACACCCGTCGATGCAGAAAGAAGCTGAACGCCACCGTTTCCGCCAACGGCAAGCAATGTGCCGTCGGGCGAATTGGCCACACTCGAAACGCTCAGGATCGGACTATAAATCCACTGCGCCGGGAAGATGCTCTGTGCGTGCGAAAGACGCGGCGAAAGCCAGAACAGCACCGTCACAAAAAAGCAGGCGAAGGCACGGTTAACCGTCGGCGATGACGCTGTTTTGTTCATGGCAGTGCTCCATCTTACAAGGGAGCACCGCATGCCTTAACATTGGGGGCAATTATGGCTGCGATTACAGCCCGATCAGGCTGCCTATCGTTAAGCCGAAGCTACCGGAATCCCTCTAGTTTGCCCGTCTTAGCATTGAGCGTGACCTCGCTGGCGCCATTCGGAGCAAGATTCTTGCCTGTTTCGTCCCACGCTCCAACGATGCGTCCGCGGTACGTTACAGATGAAGTAGTCGATTTAGATTGCAGCTTTACTGGCGGAACCGCCGCCCCAATCTCCGAAACGACCTGTCCGTTTGACGAGTTTATCGCGACCAACAAATCGGTAATGGCAGTCTGTCCGGACCATGGATAGATTACGTTGCCGTTATAGCTGTTTTTGTACTTCATGTCGGTGATCGAATCTGCACGCAAGTCGTATATGATTGGCGCAGGCGGCCCTGCACTGCTCTGAACCGTAATTGTCGCCGTCGACGGTGTCTTTGCTACAAAGCTCAGAAAACTCCCGAACCCGGTTGGAGTCTGAGCCCAAAGGAAGCCGGCGGCCGAAGGGAACATATCTCCTGGCGTCCCGACAAGGGTGCGAGCCGTCAAGAAGGGCGACCACTGGAATCCTATGGCTAAGTACTGGCCTGCCGACAAAACCTGAACAGGATTTGAACCATCGCTGTTTGCAACGTAAATATCGCCTGGCGCTGTAGCGCTCGCTGAATTGGAATAGGCTATGAATCGTCCGTCCGGAGAAAATGTAGGCGAGGTGTAAAAGGCGCCCCCCACTCCAAGGAATTCACTAAGGCCTGACGCCGGATAGTTAGGGTCTTGAACGCCAATGGTGGAATTACTGGCTGTTGTGACATCGAAGGCAACCATCCCTGAGGCCGTCCAAATTGGATTATTGCATTTGGCGCCAGAGATGAAGCTAACCGATTGCGATATCATCGTAGCGGTTCCTCCTGCAGTGGGAATACCGTACACCATCTTGTCCGAGGTTTGAATGAAGGCAACCGTTTGGCCATTAGGCGAAATCACGGGTAAAGAACCGACGATTACGTTGGCGCCGGATTTAAGCTGCTTCTCTCCACTTCCGTCTGAATTTGCCGTGTACAAGTGAGAAGAGGTGTCGGCGTAAGTCATCAGATTGTTGCTTGTACTGAAGCTAACGGATGCCTTGCTCGAGTTTGAGCTTGTAATTCTCTGGGTGTTTGTTCCATCCCAGTAGCATGTATAGACTTGGTATAAGCTCGTAAGGTGGTCCTTTGCTATGAATGCCACTTTGCCGTTCGGAGCGAATGTTGGGCTGAACTTACTGTCAGGGGTGAAGGTTATCTGAGAGCTGACGCCATTGCTCAGAGACCATAACTGGCCGCCGTCGCTCGTATAGACAATACTCGTGTCCGATATATTGGGCTCAGGATGAAGAGCGATGCGGCTGATTGAGGCTCCGGCCATCGAGGTAAC
>Ga0207024_10019_pt2 | contig 45577 bp, 35 predicted proteins | sample Alteio_BWMinCont_44_FD_153470 | JGI IMG/M metagenome (GOLD analysis project Ga0207024, IMG submission 153470) | Enriched cells from forest soil in Barre Woods Harvard Forest LTER site, Petersham, Massachusetts, United States -... | ecosystem: Environmental > Terrestrial > Soil > Temperate forest >...
TGCTCGTGTAGAGCATCACGAAAAAGCTGCCGACAATAGCGCCGATGAGTCCGATAAGCAGCGGGGGGATCGTACGATTCTTCACGATGTACCTTCGAAATTTGACGAGCGAAAGAGGACGTCTGGCGTCTGTAGTAGTCTACTCCCAAAACGCAAAAAGGTCACAGAAGGTCTCACCTGCGGCTTGGTTCGTCGGAAACGATGTGGCCGTCCCGTAACCTCACGATGCGGTTTGCGTGGTCAGCGACCTGCTGATCGTGCGTCACCATAAGGATGGTATGGCCTTCGGCATTGAGCCGGCTGAAGAGCTGGAGAAGCTCCTCGCTCGTGGCGGAGTCGAGATTGCCCGTAGGTTCGTCAGCCAGAAGGACGGCCGGATCGTTGATGAGCGCGCGTGCGATTGCAGCTCGCTGCTGCTGACCGCCGGAGAGTTCGCTCGGCTTGTGTTTAGCACGGTCGGCGATGCCCATGTCGGCAAGCGCCGCCATCGCCCGCCGGCGCCGCTCGCGAACCGGCACGCCGGCGTAGAACAATGGGAGTGCTACGTTATCCAGCGCGTCCGCGCGGCCGAGCAGGTTGAATCCCTGAAAGACAAAGCCAAGCTTTCGCAGGCGAATCTCGGCAAGCGCATTGTCATCGAGCTGCGCAACATCGATTCCGTCGAGATGGTACTGGCCGCGTGTCGGGCGATCGAGGCAGCCGATCAGATTCATCAGCGTTGATTTTCCGGAGCCCGAGGGGCCCATGATCGCAACGTACTCGCCATGGTCCACGCCTAAGCTAACGCCGTGCAGGACCTCAAGTTCCATCGGTCCGTTGACGTAAACTTTGACGATGTTGCGAAGGTCGATTGCGCGCAAATCATTCATATCTGAGCGCCTCAATGGGATCGAGCCGCGACGCGAGATACGCCGGATACGTTCCAAACGCGAGTGTAACGACGATCGCAAAGCTTCCGGCAGTGATTAATGCCAGTAGCCATGGAATGGGTAAAAGACTTCCGGTCAGCTTGGAGATGAAAGCCTGATTGACAAGCTCGCCGAGCCCGAGTCCGAGGGCCATGCCGATCGCGCAGCCCGAACCACACAGCAGCAGTGCTTCGATGAAGAACTGCAGCAATATCTGCGAACTGCGAGCACCGATTGCTTTACGGACACCGATTTCGCGCGTGCGTTCGGCGACGGAGACGAGCATGATATTCATGATGCCGATACCGGCAACGAGCAGTGAGACGGCACCGATCAATGCGACAATGAGCGTGAGCGCATTGAAGATGCCGTTGATTCCTTGCGTAATTTGCGCCTTGTCAAAGCTCTGATACTCTTGACCGGCTGCGTTTCCGTGCAGCGCGCGAAGCTCGTTGATCACGGCTACCTCGAGCGCGGACATCCGTGAAGGGTCGCTTACGACAAAGCGCGCCGCGTAGATCGTTGAGCCGTGCAGATACTGCGCGACGTATGTCGTCCACGGAATCGAGATGTCATGAACGAAGAGCGGCGGCAGCAATCCGCTATGCGGCGCCTGTAAAACGCCGACGATGACGTAGCGGTAATCTCCGGCGTAGATGCTTTGCCCGATAGGATTGTTCCCGTTGGGGAAGAGGCGGTGGTATGCGGGGTTCGAGATCACCGTGACGTTGGCGTTGGAAGTGATGTCTTGATCTGTGAAGCCACGCCCGTAGAGAATCGGCGTCCCATTGATGGAGACAGGAGAGTCTGCAGAGATCCCATATCTGCCGGTGTTATGACCGACATGCACCAGCTCCGTAAGGAACGCGACGGGCATTGCCGCTTCGATACCCGGCACGTTCTCCACGACACTATTGAGATCGCCGAGATGAATGCCGGCCATCCGTACGTTCTGTTGTTGCTGGTTGGGGAAGAGCACGAATGTGTTGTCGGACATACCCGAAAGCATCCCGTTGACCGCGCTTGCCATGTTGTTCCCTAACATTTGGATGGCGATGACCGCACCGACACCGATGATCAATCCGAGGATCGTGAGAATAGACCGCACGCTGTTTGCAAGCAGTACGCGCCACGCCTCTTCTAAGTACATCATGAGCGAAGTGCCTCGATCGGGTCCATGCGCGCCGCTCGTAGGGCAGGATACGTGCCAAATACCGTTCCGACGACGAGCGAAAAGCCCAAAGCAAGACTAATGATCGCGAGATATGGAATCAGCATCTCGCCAATCTGCTTGGAGAGCAGCGTGACACCGCCGATCGTGAACAGAAGCCCAATTCCCATGCCGATTCCACCGCCGAGCAGCGCGAGCACGACGGCTTCCATCAGGAACTGGATGGCGATGTCGCGAGAGCTTGCGCCGATTGCTTTTCGAATGCCGATCTCACGCGTTCGCTCAGTAACGGAAACAAGCATGATGTTCATGATGCCGATGCCGGCGACGAGCAATGCAACCCCGCCGATGGCCGAGAGCCCAGTTCCCACCACATTCAACGTGCCCTCAATCGACGAGACAATGTTTGCCGCGTTCTGCTGGACGTACTTAGCGCGCTCGCCATGAATGTGCTCCAGCTCGGCAATTGCGAGCTGCGCCACCGTATTGGCTTGTGTCGGGTCGGTCGGATAAATCACGATGAATGTGAGCGGGCCTGGATTGATGAGGTTGTGAAACGTCGTGTAGGGTAGCCCCACGGCATCGCTTCCGGCGAGCGTGTTGAAAAACGAGCCTTTGATCTGCGCGTAGACGCCGACCACCTCGCATGACGTTCCGTTGACATGCACAAAGTTCCCGACTGTGGGAGCATTTCCGAAGAACTCTTCGGCGAGATCCGACGTAAGAACGCATACGCGAGCCGCGGAATCGACGTCCTGAGCGTCGATTTTCCGGCCCTGCGACATCACGAGCGCATCCGGCTGGAACGTGCCGACCTGGAAACTTTGAACGTGATCGGTCTTGTTCCCAAATGAGATCGTAACGCCCGCTTGCCATTGGCCGATCACGTTGATGGCAAGACTGCCCAAAGCCGCGGCGACGGGATTGATGTCGCGATAATGGAGTTGCGCGGCATCAGGATCATCTTGCGCCGGATCGGGAATGATGACGAGCGGCTGCACGCCAAACGATGTTAGCGTACTCGAAATACCCGACGTCGTCGCATGACTGATGCCGAAGACGGTGATGATCGCTGCGCTGCCGATAATCATGCCGAGCATCGTGAGGATCGAGCGCACGCGATTGCGCCAAAGCGAGGTTACGGCTTCTTCAAAGTACGCTAGGAAGCGTGTCACGTCGCATTTGGTGCGGGCGCGACAACAGTGACAGAGCCGGAGGTTGAGCCCGACGTTGCACCTGAGGATGAATTTGGCAACCCGTTGTTGGGCAATGCCTCGACGCGCGCTCCATCGGTCAAGCCCGGATTTTGTTGGCCGACGATCTTATCACCGGCTTGCAGGCCCGACAGGATGACCGTCTGCGTGTCGCTGACTGCTCCTATTTTGACGTTGCGCTTACGTGCAACGCTGTTGACTACCACGAAGACGTAGCTGCTACTGCCTTGTGTGACGACCGCGCCGTTGGGCACTGTTAGCGCGCGCGGCATGTCGGTCGTTAAGATGTCGACGTCGGCAGTCATGCCGTCTTTGAGATAGCTCGGTGACGTGTCGAGCACGATGGTCGTGAGCACTTGCTTTGCCGTACTATTAGCGTCCGTCGACTTCGTCGCGACGGGCGCGATTTGCGAGACGTGACCGGGAATCGTCTTTCCGGGGAAGTCTTCGCCGCTCACGAGCGCCCGCTGTCCGACGTGCACGTTGATAATGTCTTGTTCGTCAACTTCGGCTCGCACGATGTAGTTATCGCTCGCCGCAATCGTGAACAGCGCCTGACCGGCGGTGACGGGATCACCGACCTGAATGAAGCGCAACGCATCATTGGTGTTCGTGGCGATCGTTTGGATGATGCCATCGAACGGCGCCACGATCTGCGTGGAGGCAAGCTGTTGCTGGTCTTGGGCGTTCGTGATCGCCGATTTGTGAGCGTTCGCTTGGGCGTAAATCAAGCTGTCCTGACCGTATCCGCTCACTGCGCCGATACGCACCTGCTGCACCGCTTGATCGTAGGTGACTTGCGCTTGCTCTAGTTTTGCGCGGTCGTTTTCGAGCTGATTGCGGGGAATTGCTTGATTAGCAAAGAGGGCGACATCTTCGTTGTAGACCTGCTGCGCGAGGTCTAAACTGGATTTTGCGGTTTCCGCCTGCGCGCGATACTGGACTTCCGCGTTCTGGCGATTGCTCTGCGCCGTGTTCACGTTTGCCACTGACGAATTATAATCTGCTTGCGAACCTTCGGCTTGAAACATGAGCGTCGGATTTGAGATCGTCGCCAACAGCTCGCCGGCTGTCACGTGTTGTCCTTCACGCACGTTGATACTGCCGATGTTGCCGGCGACGAGCGTCGGAATTGTCTCAGTGCGCGGGCGCATGACGACGCCATTTTCAGCGAGCTTCACGGAAAATGGGCCATACTTGACCGTCACGATTTGCACGGGTAAGCCGCTCTGGTGGTTGCCACGCTCCGCAAAGACGGCAAAGAGGATGACAACGGCGACGACGGCCACGAAGATGATGATGTTTCGAGTGCGATTCATACTTGGATTATTCTACCTCAAATCGGCGACGGCACTTCGCGCGTCGTAGGTGCCCAATCCGACCCGCAGCGCAACGACTGCATTGACGTACGCTACCTGTGCGTTGACGAGGTCGGTCTGCGCTTGGACCGACGTCTGCTGGGCTTGGAAAACGTCGGTGAGCGCGATTACGCCGTTGCGGTATTGCAACTGGGCGATGCGCGCGGATTCGGTCCCTAGGCGCGCCTCTTCTTGGGCGTAGGAGAGCTGCACGAGCGCCGTCTGCGCCGCTCGGTACTGCTGCCGTACGTCGACCTGCGCTTGCGAGATCACTTGGTCGAGCGCCGCTTCGTCGGAGGCGATCTGCGCATCGTCATTTACACGTTCGGTGTGCCGCTGACCATAATCGATGATAGGCAACGTGAACGTGCTCGTTAGGCCGAGCTGCCAGTAACCGGGCGAGCCTCGCGCCACTTTCGGCTCGTCTGCAAGTGGCAACGGTGGAAGCCCTGCAGCTATCCGTTGCTGATTCTCCACGAGAAACTGGGCGTCAAGCTCTTGTTGAAGAAAGCCGGTCTCAGTCGGAGAGTATTGGTTGCCCATGGCGGCGGTGATTTGAAACGTGGGGAAAATCTCTCGAATCCAGCCTTTGCGAGTTTCTTGGACGGAGAGCAGCGCTTTGCGTGCGGAGACGATATCCGGACGCGCGGAAAGCGCTATGTTCTCGAGCGTATCGATGCTCCCGTTTGGTAGCATTGGTTGCGGAATGATCGTCGAGATCGCAAATTGCGTGTCGAGCGGTGCGCCGATGGTGTGCGCGAGTGCCTCTCGAGAGTTCTGCACGCTTGCCACTGCGGCGACCAGCGTCGAGGCGCTCTTCGCTTCGGCGACTTGCGCTCGCAGGACGTCGACACCGGCCGAGACGCCGGCGCGTGCCTTGATTCGCGCCGCTGCGACGAGCACGTGCTGGTAGCCAAGATCTGAGCGGTCGAGAGTAACGATCGTCTGGTTCTCCGCGACCGTATAGAAGGCGTTGGTGACGTTTTGTGCGATCAGGTCTTCACTGCGCGCGAGATCCTCGCGTGCTTGTTCCAAAGAGGCCTTCGCCGACGCAAGCTGGAGGAGGCCTAAGCCGCCCGCATTGAGCGTATAGTTGGTAGAGATTGAAGCCGTATTCTGGCTAAAGACGCTTTGAGGCGCTAAACCGATGACCGCGTAGGAGCCACCGTAGTTGGCGCTTTTTTGTAAGTAGTTTTGCAGTTGTCCGGAGACCTCGGGAAACGTTTGACCCATTTGAACTGCGACAGCATGCGCTTGCGCAGTGACAGCAGCGTGCTTCTGTGCAACGCCGGCGTCGTGATCGAGCGCGTACGAGACGGCATCGGTGAGCGCCATCGGAGGCGGACCTTGAGCGAACGCCGCAACCGGAAAACTAGCCGCCGCCAGGACGGCAGCACATGCAGCAATCGCGTAGCGCATTGGTCGTCTAGTGCGCGCCGAGGGATTGGAGTAAGGCGAGTGCGAGCAGCAAGATGAGCGCGAAGCACGCAGCCGGAACCGCGCTGACTCCGGCGGTGATGCGCATAGCTAGATAGTTGAGTACCAGTCCCCAGAGTGTGAAAATGTTAATGGCCGAGAGGAACGCGACGACTTTCGGTGCCGCGCCCGGAGCAAGTAATGCGAGCGACGGAAGAACGCTGGTGATCGCGGCTTGGCTGTTAAAGCTCGTGGGTCCGCGCAGCGTGACGATAATCGCCGCGACCACGTTAGATAGCGCAGCGATGGGAACGCAAATGTTCACGGCGGCCGCCCAAAGCGATACGAACGATCCTGTACCGTGGCCGATTGCCTTGAAGATGAACATCACGACGGTCTGGACGATCAGAAAGAACGGAACTCCAATGAGCACGAAGATCCAGCTGAACTTGACGAAGTTCAGCGTAAAGCTCAGCATCTGTTGCTGCTGATCCGGCGGAAGCTGCGCAAGTCGGGGGTTCTGAGCGACCATCGCCGGCCAACCTGCCGTCATCGCGTGTTCCACCGCCGGGATGATGGCGAAGGAAGCCGCCGCGCTGAGTACGAGCGAGATGATAAACGCCCATCCCCATGTCGGAGCAGTTCGTAACCGCTCGAAAGCCGTTGCAGGAGCCACGATGACGTCGACGATGGTCTGCAGGCCGCTCGCCGATGCGCTCTTGGTCGATTCCATGCTGTTCCCCTTACCGAAGGACGTCGGCGCATGTTTCATTATCGGGTTGCCGGGCGCCTTTGGAGGCTTCTTGGGCGGGGCGAAGGTCCGGCGGCAGATTCCGCAAGATTGCCTGACGCACGCACTCCAGCCGTTCCTTGCGGAACTCGAGCAAGCGCAGCTCTATGATGAGTCGGGCGCGCCGCAGGGCGCGCCGGGCATAAAGCGCCTCCGGTGCAATCGGGGCGAGACTAGGGCGCGCAGTTGGGTGAGCGCCTTTCGCCGCGGCCGCGGGCGGTGTGGAGAGGAAGCAGCAGCAGAGCGCCGCAAGGACGCGGGTAAAGACGGGCAATAGTGTCATCGAGGGGCCCTCCTTGCACGTCTTTCACGCAATGTGGGCGAACCGCAAGAGGAGCACGTGAATCCGAACACGCTAATCGTTCCGGCGCCGCCGGACGAGCCGTACCTTCGCATCGTTCCACTTGGTGGATGCGGCGAGATCGGGCGAAACATGACGGTCGTCGAAACCAACGACGATCTCGTCGTGGTTGACTGCGGCCTGATGTTTCCCGATGAGGAGATGTACGGCGTCGACGTCGTCATCAACGATTTCAGCTACGTTCGCGAACGTGCCGAAAAGTTGCGGGCATTGCTCGTGACCCACGGGCACGAAGATCACATCGGCGGCATTCCTTATTTTTTGAAAGAGTTTTCGCAGACGCCGGTTGTCGGAACGGCGCTCACACTCGCGCTCATCAAAGCGAAGTCGCGCGAGCACAAGCTCGGCGACGTCGACTTTCAAACGGTGCAGCCCGGTGACCGCGTGAGGTTCGGCGCCATCGAGGCGGAGTTCGTCCACGTAAATCATTCGGTTGCGGGTGCTTGCGCGATTGCGCTGCGCACGGGCGTGGGCACCGTTTTTCACACTGGGGATTTTAAGTTCGACCAAACCCCGATCGATGGACGACCGGCGGACTACGCCCGCATCTCAAGCATCGGCAGAGAGGGCGTGCTCTGCATGCTCTCCGATTCCACCAACGCCGAGCGCCCCGGGCATACCCTTTCCGAGCGTATCGTCGGAGAAGCTTTTGCCGCCATTTTCGAGCGGGCACGCGGGCGAATCATCGTCGCATCGTTCGCTTCCAATGTGCCGCGGATTCAGCAAGTCGTCGATCAAGCAGAGCGTTTCGGGCGTAAGATTGCGTTCCTGGGCCGGTCGATGCACAACGTCGTGCACGCCGCAAGCGAGCACGGCCATCTTCGGCTTCCGGCTGATTTGGTCGTCAAAATCGAGGACGTCGAATCTTATCCGCCCGAGCAAATCGTTGTGATGACGACCGGCTCGCAGGGCGAGCCGATGAGCGGGCTCGCACGCATGTCGGTGCGCGACCACAAGCGTTTCCGCATCGTTCCAGGTGATACCGTTGTCGTGAGTGCGACGCCGATTCCCGGAAACGAGCGGTCAGTCTACCGTACGATCAACAATCTGTATAAGCTGGGGGCAGTCGTCATTCATGGCACCGACGGGCGTTCGCACGTCTCGGGGCATGCCTCGCAAGAAGAGTTACTGCTCATGCTCAACCTCGTGCGTCCCGAGTTCTTCGTTCCAGTGCACGGTGAGTACCGAATGCTGGTGCAGCATGGAAAACTCGCGGTTCGCACCGGGGTTGAACCGGAGAACGTTTTTGTCGTCGAAGACGGCGATGTGCTCGAGTTTACCGGCGAGTTCGGGGATAAAGTCGGAAAGACGTACGGCGGCAATGTCTTCGTCGACGGGTCGGGCATCGGCGATGTAGGCGACGCCGTACTGCGCGACCGGCGCGCACTTGCCGGAGACGGAATCGTCATGGCGGTCGTCGCCATCGATGCCGAAGAGGCACGCGTTACCGCCGGTCCGGACATCATCTCGCGCGGTGTCTTCTACCTTCCCGAGTCCGATGGCGTGCTTGACGAACTGCGGACGACGCTACGCACTGCGCTGGAGGAAGTATCGGTTGACGCGCTGCGCGACATCCCAACAGTGAAAGAACATCTGCGAAATACGCTCGCAAAAGCCATCTACGCGAAAACCAAACGCCGCCCCGTTGTCATACCGCTCGTGCTAGAGGTGTAAAAGGATGCTCGCCTTTGGCGATCCGCGTTAAACGTATCGTGGGTTGCCTCCAGCTTGTCATCCCGAGCGCAGTGAGCGAAGCGAACGGAGTCGAGGGACCGACGCAATAGAAAGCAACGCACTCATCGAGCGATGACTCGAGGCGCTTCCCTCGACTGCGCTCACTGCGTTCGCTGCGCTCGGGATGACAAATCCGAAAGCCCGCGCGAAGCGCGGCCGACTTTAAATTGTTGACCAGATTTCGAGTTTACGTTTGACGCCATCGATGACGGCATCGGTGAACTCCGTTGTCGTCGCGTGGCCGCCGAGATCCGATGTTGCTAAGCCGCTGTGCACGGTTTCAAGCGCCGCTTCGTAGATTGCACGCGATGCGTTCGCCGCGCGTTTGTCATCGATGTATGAGAGCAGTGCACCGGCGGCGAGAATCATCGCAAGCGGGTCGGCGATGTTCTTTCCGAACAGACGCGGCGCGGTGCCGTGCGGCGCCTCAGCCATCACGAGCGAAGGAATGAGGTTCGCGGTATCATTTGAAGCAAAAGCAAGAAGCAACGATTCCGCGCCTGCAATTGAGCCGAAGAGTTGCATCACGAGATCCGAAAGACAGTCACCGTCTCGATTGAGCGCGGGGATCACGAGCGGATCGTCTCCTGGATTGGAGAGCAGTAGCGCATAGGTCGCGTCGATAAGCTGCGGCTCGTACTCCACGTCGGGATGGCGCGCGGCGGCAGCGTCCATCTCTTCCTTCAACATGCCTTCGTAGACTGGGCTCACCGTGTACTTCGGGCCGCCGAAGATGCGTCCGCTGATTTTCCTGGCGTGGATGAAAGCGTATTCGGCGACGAAACGGCAGACGGCGCGCGAGATCGTCTCGGTGCGATGCGCGACTTGCTCGTCGCCTTCGCCTTCACGCCACTCTATCGCGCCGTAGGCATCGCCGACCGCCATGCGGACGACGGAGATCGGCGCGTGAATTCCAGCGACGGGACGCACACGCGGGAGCTTACGTCCGGTGCGAACGATGACTTTTCCGCCGACGGCTTTTCGCAGAATCGCGTTGGGCGATCCGACGTCGCCTTGACCTTCCGGTGTAATCGTAGCTGCTTTGAGCCCGTAGCGATGCCGCAACATCGCCTCGGCCGCATCGAGGACAACTTGGTTGCCTGTCCTGCGCCGCTCTTCTAATGAGAGGTTGTAGCGTTCGAACGTGAGCGGGAGGTCGATCACCGACTCGTCGAGCACACGCAGTGCCTCGACGAGCAGCTCCTGTCCGGTTTGGTCACCTTCGAGAACGACGATGGTCGGCGCGGTCAAATGAACTCCTCTCGTTGCGACGAAACGGTATCGTCGATGGCACGCGTGCGGCGGAGGGCCGGTTCGAAAAAGGCTCTCAACCTCGAGATCGTCGGGATTGTCGCGATCGGTCTTGCCGTCCTCTTCGCCGTCGCGCTCGTGCTACCGCACCACTCCGGTAACATCGGCAGCGCCATCGCTGAGACGCTGCATCAGCTCTTTGGTGCCGGTGCACCGCTCTTTCCAATATTCGTTGCGTCGCTTGGCGCAATCGTCTTTCTGGAAATCAACGTTCCTCGTCTGATTCTGACGTTCGGAACGACCGCACTCGCGTATTTCATGCTGGTTGAGGCAATGCTTGGCTCGCATGGTGTGCGCGCAGGCGGCGCCGTCGGCGATACGATTTGGAGTGCGCTACGCTCGTTCGTCGGCGTTGCTGGCGCATGGGTCATCCTTATTGTGATCGCACTCGCGTTGACGCTCTATCTCACGAATGTCTCACTCAAGAAAGTCATCGGTTTGGTGCTGCTTGCCGTAGCGCGCCTACGCTCGTTGAGACTGCCTTCGTTTTCGAAGATGCGTGTGAGCCTACCGCAAGGCCCGGGGAACTTGCGAGAGGCATTCTCGCTCCCCGCCCAGCGCACGAAACCTTTCGACGAAAAACCGCAGCGGGTCGAGGAGCCGCGCGAAGTGGTCGAAGAGGCGAACGGCGAGGTCGAAGAAGACGACCAGTATGAAGAAGATGAGGAGCCTGGAGAGATCGTCTATCTCCCGCGCACGCCACGGCTCACTTCGCGTCCGAAACCCGTTCAAGTCGTCACGTCACCATCGGGCGAACGGTCGTATCGGCTCCCGGATCTCGCGCTTTTCGATCCACCGCCAGCGCCCGCAGGCGATGAGGCCGATCGCGCGCACATCCTAGAAGATACGCTTGCTTCGTTCGGTGTCGGCGCGAAGGTCATACACGCCGAGCGCGGTCCCTCGATTACGCGCTATGAATTGAAACCCGAACGAGGCGTGAAGATCTCGCGGATCGCCGCGCTAGCCGACGATCTCGCGCTCGCCCTTGCGGCGACGGCCGTACGCATCGAGGCACCCATTCCCGGCAAATCGGCGGTGGGAATCGAGGTGCCGAACCAAACCGTCTCGGTCGTCGCGATCCGCGAGATACTAGAAGCACTGCCGAACCGCGGGCAAGTACCGCCACTCTGGATGGCGCTCGGGAAAGATATCACCGGCCGACCGGTCTTCGGCGATTTGGCGAAGATGCCGCATATACTGGTTGCAGGCGCAACCGGTTCCGGCAAATCCGTCTGTCTCAATGCGATTCTGGCGTCGCTGCTGGTGAGCGCGACTCCCGATCAAGTGCAACTTTTGATGATCGATCCCAAGCGCGTCGAGCTTCCCGTTTATAATGGAATTCCGCATCTCATCAAAGAGGTCATCACCGACGCGCGCCTGGCCGCCGGCGCGCTGCTCGAAATCACGAAGGAAATGGACTCCCGCTATGAGCGTTTCGCGAAAGCCGGCGTCCGTAAGATCGAAGAGTATAACGCAAAGTACCCACAAGAGAATCTGCCATACGTCGTCATCGTGATCGACGAGCTTGCCGATCTCATGCTCGTCGCACCGGCGAAAGTCGAATCGATGATCATGCGGCTCGCGCAACTCGCGCGTGCAACCGGCATCCATCTCGTCGTTGCGACGCAGCGGCCATCGGTCGACGTGATCACAGGGCTCATCAAAGCAAACATTCCTTCTCGCATCGCCTTTGCCGTTAGCTCGCAAGTCGATTCGCGGGTCATCATCGACATGAACGGTGCCGAACGGCTCCTCGGGCGAGGCGACATGCTTTATCTTCCGATTGACGCGCCGAAGCCGATTCGAGCGCAAGGCGCACTCGTAACCGGCAGCGAGGTGAACCGGTTGGTCGACTTCTGGGCGAAGCAAGCGCGGCCCGAGAACCTGCTCGACGTCGACGTGGTTCCCGTTGGCGACGACGACGAGCGAACGCGTAAAGACGTCGACCCTCTCTGGTACGATGCTGCCCGCTTCATCGTCGAGACGCAGTACGCGTCGACGGCCCAACTACAGTCGCAGTTTTCGATTGGACACCCGCGCGCGGTTCGCGTCATGAAGCAGCTTGAAGAGCTTGGGGTGGTTGGCCCGCACGAGGGCACCAAGCCCCGCAAGATCGTTATGGGCTACGCTGAGATCGAACAAGTAGCGACGCGGGTAGGAAAGAGCGAGAATGGACAGCAGGACCTCTTCGCCGCCGAATCCTAAGGGAGCGCAAATGATCCGGTTTGCCGATCCGGTACTGCTTGAAATCGAGCAGAAGCTCGATATGGGTATCCCGCTTTCGTTGAATGACGGGCTTGTGCTTTATCGCACGACCGATCTGCACGGGCTTGGGCGGCTGGCACGCAAACAAAAAGAGCGCAAGAGCGGCAAGAAAGTTTTCTACGTTCTCAACCGCTATATCAACTCGACTAACGTCTGTTACGCCGGTTGTACGTTCTGCTCGTTTGCGGTTGACGAGTTCAAAGAACGCGAGCGAGTCGTACGCATGACCGCGGATACCGTTTTCGCAAAAACGTTCGAGACCGGAATGAACTTCAACCAGATTCACATCGTCGGTGGGCATGATCCGCGCCAATTATCACTCGACTACTGGCTGCCGCTGATGCGGCGTTTTAAGGAAGCGGCGCCGCACGTGCAGCTCTCGCTCTTCACTGCCGCCGAAATCGACTACATCGCGAAACGCCATCGCCTTCCGTACGCCGAGCTGATCGCAAAGTTGAAAGAGGCGGGGTTGGACAACGTCAACGGCGGCGGTGCCGAGATCTTTGCCGAAGCAACGCGCGCAAAAATCTGTCCGAATAAAGTAACGAGCGAAAACTGGCTGGCGATTCACGAAGAGCTGCACAGGCAAGGTATTGCGAGCAACGCGACGATGCTCTACGGACAGATCGAGTCGATCGAAGACCGAGTGGATCATCTCATGCGCTTGCGTGCGTCGCAAGAGCGCTCGCCAGGATACAACGCATTTATCCCGCTCGCGTTTCACCCCGACGGCAACGAGCTGAGCTACTGCGGTTGGACGAGCGGTCTCGACGATCTTCGCACCTTTGCCGTGGCACGGCTGATGCTCGACAACTTCGATCACATCAAAGCGTATTGGATGATCCAGGGGCTGAAGGTTTGCCAGGTAGCGTTACAGTTCGGCGCCGATGACATGGACGGCACGCACGGCTCGACCGACGAGGAGATGATCTATCATTCCGCCGGCACGCGTTCCGGTCAATACGTTGACGATCGCGAGTTCCGCCGCCTAATTGAAGACGCGGGCTACGTCCCCGTGCGCCGCAACTCGACCTACGATGAGTTCGCCTGGGATTGGGCACCTCCGAGCCCAACGGAAGTTGATGTTTCTGAAGTTGATGCTTCTATTGAAGAAGTGATGCATGTCTGACCAGCTTGTCACTCCGAGCGCCCGCCAGAAAGGATACCCGCCTTCGGCGGCCTGCTCTGAAATTGTCATCCCGAGCGCAGTGAGCAAAGCGAACGGAGTCGAGGGAAGCGCCTCGAGTCAATGCGGATGATTGTGCCGGTCCCTCGACTTCGCTCGCGCTACACGCTCGCTGCGCTCGGGATGACAAAATCGGAAGGCACCGTCAAACGCGGCCAACCGATGCGCTACGCTCGGGATGACAAGAGCGTGCCCTGCGCCCGGCGTGACAAGACGTGATGCTACGCTGCGGGAGGATCTGTTACACCAACGACTTGCCGATCTATGCGGCGTTTGATGCGGGTGCGATTGAGTACCCGGGAACGCTGCATGCAGATGTGCCTGCGAATCTAAATGCAATGCTGCTGAGCGGCGAGCTGGATTTGAGCCCGATCTCGGCGGCTACCTGGGCGGCGCATCCAGACGAACTTGTGCTGCTGCCCGATCTCTGCATCGGGGCGCGCGATGAAGTCGTCTCCGTCGTGCTCGTCTCGCGCACGCCGCCGGCGCTGCTCGAAGGCGCGACGATCTACCTTGCAGACGAGTCGGCAAGCGGTCAAAATCTTCTGCGTATTCTGTTAGAGCGGCGCTACGATGTCTATCCGCGTTACGTCCAGGACCACGATCCTTTGATGCACGCGCGCGAAGGCCGGACCACGCTGCTCATCGGCGATCGTGCCATCGATGCGATCGAAGAACTCCCGGCAACAGACGTCTACGATCTCGGAAGACTCTGGCATGAGTGGACCGGGCAGCAAACGGTTTTTGCTGTATGGGCGGCGCGCCGAGATGTCTACGAGCGCGATCCCGAAAGCATCCGCGAATGCATGCACGCCTTGACCGATGCGTACACATGGTCGCGAGCGCACATGGATTTTGTCGTCGCGCAAGCTCGACGCACGATTGCGCGCCCGCAGGGTTTCTACGAGAACTACTACGTGAAGCTGAACTTTACGTTCCACTCGGCGGCGCAGAACGGCCTACGGGCGTTCTGCCGGGAGCTTCATGCGATCGGCGCGATCACATCGGTACCCAATTCATTTCCGGAGGCGATCGGTGCCGGCGCTGAGTAGCCTGCTCGACCGCGCCGCATCGGGCGGACGCTTGAGTTTCGAAGAAGGCGTTCGTCTCTATCTCGAGGCCGACATCCACGAGCTTGGCCAGGCTGCGCACGCCCGCAGGATGCAGCTGCATCCTACCGATCGCGTAACCTACGTCATTGACACAACGATCAACTACACGAACGTCTGCAACGTGCATTGCACGTTCTGCGCGTTCTTCCGGCCCGAACACCACAACGAAGGCTATACGATGTCGCACGACGTCGTGATGGAGCGCGTCAAGTTCGCGGCCGATCAAGGTGCGACGCAGATCATGATTCAGGGCGGCGTCAATCCGGAACTTGGCCTCGACTGGTTTGAACGGCTCTTCAAGCGCGTCTGCGCTGAGTATCCCGATGTCGATCTCCACTCGCTCTCTGTCTCCGAAATCGTCGGCCTGTCAACGGTCGAGCAGCTTCCCGTTCGCGACATCCTCACGCGCCTCAAGGCCGCCGGAATGAAGTCGCTGCCAGGAGCCGGCGCGGAAATCCTGGTCGAGCGCGTGCGAAAACGCATCTCGGCGCGAAAAGTAAAGCCGCAAGAGTGGCTCGGCGTCATGCGCGAGGCGCAGTTGCTCGGCATGCCGACGACGGCGACGATGATGTTCGGGTCGATCGAGACACTGCAAGAGCGGATCGAGCACATGCACGTGCTGCGCGAACTACAAGACGAGACGCACGGGTTTACCGCGTTCATCCCCTGGTATTATGTGCCGTTCAAGACGCCGCTGCGCGGACGCGAAGCAACCGGATTAGAGTATCTGCGCGTGCTAGCAGTCTCGCGGTTGTACTTGGATAACTTTCCGCATCTCCAAGCCTCTTGGCTCACCCCGGGCTTAAAGATGGGCCAACTCGCGCTTTTCTACGGCTGTGACGACATGGGCGGAACGATCATTGAAGAGCAAGTCGTCCACGACGCGGGAAACACCAACGAGGCAAGCCGCCGCGACCTTGAAGAAGTAATTCGCGGCGCCGGCTTCACACCGGCCGTGCGAGACACCTACTGGAATCTACGCTCCGACGCACTCCTCGCCACCGCATAATAGTAAACCCATCGAGCATTGGCTACTGGATCGTAGCAGTCGGAGTATCGGCGATGGCTTGCGGGTATTAGCAAGCGTAAGCCGGTCCGCCGATTTTTGCTGCGACAAAAAGTCGCAAGCCAGGCCAACTTTCAGCTGCGCCTTACTTGGGCGCCAGCAGGCGAACGATGCTATAAGGCTACCTTAATTGTGGCGGCGCCCAGGACTTCGTCGTGTTCGTCGAAGAGCGCTACTAGCTGGCCTGGTGCAATGGCGCGCTGCGGATGCTCGAAACGCAGATTCAGTGTGCCGTCCTCACGTAGCGATGCATACGCCAAAGCTGGCGCAGACCGATAACGAATCATCGCAAAAACACGCGTCTCGTCGCACTGAATTTCGTCGGTCCCTCGACTCCACTCGCGCTCCGCGCTCGCTGCGCTCGGGATGACGTGGAAACGGTCGGGGCGGATGAGGTTTACTTCGTCGGCGATGAGCGCGCCGGAGTAAAGCTCGTCTTCGCGGCCAACGATAATGGTATTCGTTGAAGCATCGATACGCGTAACATACCTGGCGCCGTCGATATGCGCGGCGCCATCGACCTTCTCTCCGAGCGCGCTGCCGTTCGACGCGAGCTTGTTGCCGTTCGACGCAAGTGCCGCTCGCTGGCCGACAGTGTAACGTGCCACGCCGACATGTGTGCCGACGCGCGCACCACTTGCATTCACGAAATCCCCCGGCTGGTCAATATCGGGGCGCAGTCGGTCGAGTACGTCGCGATAATCACCACCCTCGACGAAACAAATGTCTTGCGACTCAGTCTTGTCGTGCACCGGCAATCCTAATCGGCGCGCGTGGGCACGCGTCGTTGCCTTGCTGAGAGTGCCGAGCGGAAGCAGAAGCTGCGCGAGTTGTGCGGGCGCAAGCTGCGCAAGCGCGTATGCCTGATCTTTTTCGAACGGGTTGCGGAAGAGGTGCGGTCCGTCGTCACGGTGCTCGATGCGCGCGTAATGCCCGGTTGCTACGAAAGTCGCGTTGAGTTGCTGCGCGTAGCGCGCGAGCGTGCCGAGCTTGACGAAGTTGTTGCAGGAGACGCACGGATTGGGCGTTCGCCCCCGCGCGTATTCGTCGACGAAACGATCGATGACGTTCCGCTGGAACGTCTCTTCAAAGTCGAGTACATAGTGCGGAATGTTAAGAACGGTTGCGCTGGCACGCGCGTCATCGAAATCGTCGATACCGCAGCAACTTCTCGCCGATGCGGGGCGCGTTGGTGCATACATCTTCATCGTCACACCAACGACGTCGTAGCCGGATTCGGCCAACAGCCCGGCCGCGACGGCGGAGTCGACGCCGCCGCTCATCGCAGCTATCACGCGTACCTTATTCATTCGTATTGATTCTATGCTACAGGATAACAGTAGGGCGAGGCCAACATGACCCCCGATGCCGGAGCTGGGTGATCGTTTCCGTACCACTCGGGAAGCCCGTGGCCTCTCGCTTTCCGACGTTGCCGAGCAGATCCGTATACGCTCGGTGTACCTCGAGGCGATCGAACTCGAAGATTGGAACGCGATCGGACCTCCGGTGTACATCCGGGGCTTCTTACGAACGTATGCGCGCTTCCTCGGGCTCGATGCCGAGGACGTCGTTAGCGAGTTCAACCGCGTCGCGCCTCCCGGAAAACGGACGTTAGTCGCACAAGTCGTCATCGAACCGCCAAAAGAGAGCGAGCGCTCGCTATGGCCGGTGCTGATCTGGGTTGCTTCCGGAGTCGCGGTGCTGCTTATTGCCTTTGTCGTCTTTAACGAGATCTCGCTGCACGAGCGCAGCGCCTCTGGGGTAGTCGCTGCGGCGAGCGCCGGACCATCGCTTTCGCCCTCCCCCCTCGTCTCGCCAACCCCGACGAGCTCGCCGACTCCCTCGGGCCACGCGCTAATCCTCCAGCTGACCGGGCTCTGCTGGCTCAGGGTCGTCGTTGACGGCAGTGTTAGCATGGAGGGAACGTTTCGAGCGGGCTTCTCCCGGACGTTCGCCGGGAAACGCGTTGAGGTGCTCGCCGGCAACGCCGGTGCCGTCAACTTAACGGTCGACGGGGTGAACCTCGGGAAGATGGGCGGCCTCGGAAAAGTCGTGCAGCGCACGTTTACAGTTTAAAGGAGAATCAGTGCCCAGCGAGTCTTCGTTCGATGTCGTCTCGCGGATCGACCGCCAAGAGCTGGACAACGCGCTCAACCAGGCGCGTCGCGAGATCGAGAACCGCTTCGATTTCAAGCACTCCAAGACGTCGATCGAGAGCGACGAAAAATCGATCACGATCGTCTCGGACGACGAAATGAAGATGAGAAACGTCGTCGATATCGTGCAATCGAAAGCCGTGCGTCGCGGCATCGACATCAAAGCCTTTGAGTTTGGTGAAATCGAACCCGCCTTGAGCGGAACGGTGCGGCGCGTCATCAAGCTGCGCAGCGGCATTCCAAAAGACCAGAGCAAGCCGCTGATGGAGAAGATCAAGTCGCTCAAACTCAAGGTAAACGCGCAGTACCAAGACGAGCAGATTCGCGTCTCGAGCAAGAGCAGAGACGATTTGCAAAAAGTGATCGCCGCGCTGCGCGCGATGGATTTCGAGCTGCCGCTCCAATTCATCAACTACCGCTAAGGATGCCCTGACTGTGCCTAGTTTCGCCCTTGTCAGCCTCGGTTGTGCCAAGAATCTCGTCGACAGCGAGGTTATGCTAGCGCAACTCGGATCCGCGGGTTGGGCGATCGCGGCCGACGACCGCGAAGCCGATGCCGTCATTGTGAACACCTGCGCGTTCATCGATCCGGCAAAGGCAGAGTCGACGCAAACAATCCTGGAGCACGCGCAGCGTAAACGTCCGGGCCAACACCTCATCGTCGCCGGCTGTCTCGCGCAGCGGTACGGTGAGCAACTGCAGACGCTCATTCCCGAGATCGACGGAGTCGTTGGCACAGGAGCGTACGCATCGATCGCGGAGTTGCTTGAAGACGTTCGCGCCGGCGCTCGCCCGGTGCAGACCGCGTTTCTTGCCGAACCAGAGCATGATTTTCTGCCGCGCCTCGTCACGACGCCGCAAGCGACCGCGTATCTCAAAATCGCCGAGGGCTGCGATCATCCGTGCACGTTTTGCATCATCCCGAAGCTGCGCGGCGCATTTCGCAGCCGCAGCGAGGAGTCGATTCTCAAAGAAGCTCGAGCCCTTGCAGATGGGGGCGCGAAAGAACTGATTCTCATTGCGCAGGACACGTCGATGTGGGGGCGCGACCGCGGTGAGCGCCGCGGGGGCCTCGCGCGGCTGCTCGAGCGTCTGAATGAAGTCGACGGCATCGAGTGGCTGCGGTTACTGTACCTTTATCCGGCGACGGTCGACAAAGAACTCATCGAAACGATCGCGTCGCTCCCGAAAGTCTGCAAGTACATGGATATGCCGTTGCAGCATGCCCATCCGGACATGTTGCGCGCGATGCGGCGTCCGTCAAACGGCGAGCGGTACCTCGAGATCCTTGGCGAGTTTCGCAATCGCATTCCCGGTGTGACGATGCGCTCGACCTTCATTATAGGTTTCCCAGGTGAAGAAGAGGAGCATGTTGCTTATTTAGAAGAGTGGGTTGACAAGGCGCAGCTCGATCGTGTCGGCTTTTTCGAGTACAGCGCGGAGGAAGGCACGCCTGCCGCCACGCTGTCGCAGCAAGTTCAACCGCGCGAGCGCCGGCGCCGGCTGGTTCGGCTGCGCGAGGCCCAACGCAAAGCCTCGGAACGAGCTCGCGCCGGGCGCGTCGGAACGCGCGTACGCGCCTTAGTAGAAGAGCGGCGGCCGCTACGGGGCGGTCAGCCCGCTCGCGCCGCTCTCGGAGCACGTGCGGCGTGGTTTGGGCGTTCAGAGGGTGAAGCACCGGGTGTGGACGGGGGTATCTACTTTACGGGTGCTGCGAAGATCGGAACGTTCGTTGACGTCGAGTTGACGGGGCATGGAGCCTTCGATTTCTACGGCTCGGCCATAAGCGAGAAAGGAACGAAAGATGGGTAGACACCTGGCTCCAGATGACACCGGCCGTCGGCGGCCGCCGTTATGGCTGCGCCGCACGATCGTGGTGGGAACGCTGCTGCTCGTGGGTCTCGGCGCCTTATTTGCCGGATACTCGATCTTCGGCCAGCACGCCAATCCGTTCATTGCATTCTCTCGCGCGTTCGTCCCGAGCCCGCAGAGTGTTTTCGGTAAGCAGAGTCTCGTCGTGTTGGTCGAGGGGCTCGATTACGACTATACGGACAACGATCAGCCGTTCTCTTCACATTCGCGCAGCGACGTGATCTGGGTCGTAAACTTCGATTTTGCCAACCACCACATCTACGAACTGTCGGTTCCGCGCGACATGCTCGCGACGTTCCCGGACGGCAGCCAGCACAAGATCAATCAAGCGCAATCCGACGGCGGCGTGAAAGAGGCGCAAGTCGTCATTGCGAAGTTCCTCGGGATTCGTGGATTCGATCGTTACGCCGTGCTGCGCATTACCGGCGCGCGGGACATCATTGACGCGATTGGCGGTGTCGACGTCGACGTGATGAACTCCGACTGTCTGCGCACGCCGCTACACTGCGTGAACGGTTCAATTGACTATGACGACACGTGGGGCCATCTGCACATTCATTTGAAGCCGGGCTTTCAGCACCTCGACGGCGCGCACGCGGTCGCCTATGCGCGTTTCCGCCACGACTGGTGCAGCGATCCTTGCCGCATCATGCGGCAACAGCAGATTGCGCGCGCCGTTATCGACAAGCTCCGCGGCAACAAGCTGAACACGCTGTTGCATCTCGGACAAATGATCGGCATCGTTCGCAATAGCTTGGATACGAATGTTTCGCAGCAAGAGATGATCTCGATTGCGACCTATTATGCCGATGCGACACCGGCGACACTCCACGCCGCGCAAGTGCCGTACACGAGCGACGTCGAGCTAGCCGACGGTGACGACTTGATCCCCGATGACACGGTCAAAGCGCAGCTCGTGCAGCGGATGCTCACGACGCCGCCATCGCCGGAGCCTTCTGCGAATCCACTGGCACTCGCGGCGATTCCCGCATCAACGTTGCGCGTCGACGTCGAGAACGGCAGCGGAATCCGTGGTGCCGCGCATCGCGTCGCCGACCGGCTGCGCAAAGCCGGATTCCAGATCGGCGACATCGGCGATGCCGCAAGCGGCAACCTTCCGACGACCGAGATCCACGTGCATTCGACCGTCCTTTACGCGGGCGCGCGGGTGCGCGCGGCGCTGCCCGTCTCATGGCAGACCGTGTCAATCGTCTCTGACGGTGCTGCTCCCGTGCAATCGGGTACGAATAGCGACGTTACGATTATCGTCGGACGCGATCTCGCGCTAACCGGAGGCTGATGCGCGCACGCCAAATCCTGCTGCTCGTCGTCATCGCCGGCGTGCTCATCTTCGTCGGAGTCCACGTTCTCCTTCACTTGAGCGAACGAAAGCCGGCGGTCGTGACGCCGGCGATGAACGTTCACAAAGAGTTCTCCGACGAGCTCGGTCCACGCATCTACCGCGCGTTGCACTCGGGAACGATTCAGGATTCCGGGGATCGCGATAAAGTCATCGCGCTCACCTTCGATGACGGTCCGTATCCGATCTTCACGCCGCTGCTGCTCGATCGCCTCGACGATCTTCACGTAGTCGCGACGTTCTTCTTGATTGGACGAGACGCGCAAGAGTGGCCGGATATCACGCGGCGGATCGTCAGTGACGGCGACGAAGTCGGCGATCATACGTACTCGCATCCCGATCTCGATCATGAGTCGGCGGCACAAGTAAGCATGGAGATTCTCCGCGGCCGGGACGTGTTGTGGAACCTCACGCACGAGCGCTCCGTCGATTGGTTGATGCGCCCACCGCACGGCCGCTTCAACGAGCAGACGCTTCGCGTCGCACAAGGACTGGGATATCACGTGGTGTTGTGGACCGACGACAGCGGCGACTGGAGAACGATCACGCCACAGCAGATCGTCGCGCACGTCGAACGTTACGCGACGCGGCCTGAGATCGTGCTCTTACACAGCGGAAAGCTCGCCACGATCGAAGCGTTACCAGCGATCGTGCAGCAGTTTCGCGCCGACGGGTACCGTTTTGTGACGGTCGGCGAACTCTTGGAATCGCTTGGGACGGCCGCGGTGAATCATCCCGTTCGCCGGGCACTCTAGCAGCATATGCCGCGCACGATCATCGACGTTCAATCGAGCCGGCCTGCCTACGTGCGCAGGCGCCTTGTGACCGCAGCGATAGCAGTCGTGGTACTCCTGCTGCTCGGATTGCTGGTCTGGGAAATAGCTGAGCATATAGGCCATCCCGGCACCGCTCCAGGAAACTCGGCGCGGCAAGGGAACCTGGCACCGATTCCCACTCTCCAGGGGGCAAAGTATGCTGCGTAGCCTGACCGTGTGCTTCATCGGCGTGTGTGCCGCGATCGCGATCGCGGCGTGCAGCAACGTGTCGAGCACGAGCGGCTTGAGCATCGGCCCGAGCTTCCCGGTGGGTTCGCTGTACGTGACGAACGCGACCCAGAACTTAATCTCCATCTATAAGGTAAACCAAAGCTCGGGATCGGGACCGGCGTATTCCATCGGCGGCAGCAGCACAAGCCTCAACAATCCTCAGTACCTGGCCTTTGACAGTTCGAACAACCTCTGGGTGACGAACTACAACGCGAGCACGCAGGCTGGAAATCTCATCGAGATCCACTCCCTCGCAACCGGCAACGTATTGCCGATCGGGATCATCGCGTCGAACTCGACCAACGGCATCGTCCGTCCGCGCGGCATCGCCATCAATGGTGCGGACAAAGAGGTCGTGATCGCCAACGTCAATCCGACAGCGGGGTCGCCGTTCGAGAGCCAGCTGTTACTGTTCTCAACCGATGCCGCGTCGGTTGATAACTCCGTTCCCGAACTGGTCATCGCGGGACCGCTCACGCTGATGAACGTTCCCAGCGGTGTCGCGCTCAGCGGCCGCACGGCGTACGTTACAAATCTGCAGGCTGCATCGGTTGAGGCGTTTGCCGTTCCGTCGTACTCTCCGTCACCAACGCCAACGCCGCCGACGCCCTCGCCGAGCCCGACTCCCACTGCGCCGACGCCGACGCCAAGCCCGACGCCAACGCCCGTGAACATCGCGCCGAGTCTCGTGCTATCGGGCGCGCTCACAGGCATTACGCAGCCAACCGACGTCGCGCTGGATTCTAGTGGGAATCTCTACATCTCCGACGCGGGCAGTCTAGCAGTGTCCCCAAGCGTTCTCGTCTTTCCGGCGGGCCTCAGCGGCACCGTCAACCAAGCGCCGACGAGGAAGATCAGCGGATCGAACACGAAACTCTTCGCACCGACGGGTATCGCAGTCGATGCAAGTGGAAACATCTACGTTGCCGACACGACGGCGGCGGGTGCAGGAATGATCTACGTCTTCTCCGCGACAGCGAACGGAAACGTGGCGCCGATGACGACGTACACCTCTCCCGGCGTGCCGGTTGGGCTGGGACTAGTGCCGTAAGTACGATCGATCGTCTTGCCGCACTCGCGCGCCTTGCTTCTGCAACGACCGCCGACGAACAGGCGGCGGCGATCGCGGCGGGTACCTTTGCCTCCCTTCGGTGCACGAGCGCGACTGCGCTCGTCTTTCAAGATGAATCGACGATAACCGCAACCGAACCCGCGGACGCCGCCGGTTTCGTGTTGCGCGATACGACGCCGGAGTTTCGGCGTACGTTTCTTCAGACGCTCGCCCTGGTCGACAACGGCGCTTCGTCGTTTCTTTCCGGCGAACAAAGCGCGAGCATCGGTGAAACCGCAGTGGTGTCGCCGATGGGCGGATTGCTCTTCGCGCGCCTCGACGATCTCGACGGCCACACCATCGGTGTCGTCGCGGCGCAGTGCGATACAAAACCGAACGACGACGTTCGCGCTCAGTTGCACGCGTTCTGCAGCGCGGCGGCCCGAGTGCTTGCCATCGCCGGTGCGCTGGCGGTTGCGCAGCGGCAATCGCGCGAGAGCCGTCTCCTTGCAATGGTCAACGAGCGGCTGCACAAATCGCTGGATCGTCGCGAGCTGCTGACCGGAATCGTCGATGGCGTGCGCAACGCCTTTCGCGCCGACCGCTGCGTCGTCTTTGAGCGAACGCTCGACGGAAAACACGCGGCCGTCGTCGCCGAAGCACCGCACGAAGCGATGGCCGACTCGGTCAAGATCGACGGAGATCTGCGCAAAGTCTTCGGCGGCCTGACGCTTCGGCGCGATCGTCTTCCGGCCGAAAGCGCGACATACGGCCGAGGCGCTCGCAGTGCCATCGCGATGCCGTTCATCGTCGACGGGCGCGTCGAAGACGCCATGCTGCTGGCCTTCCACGACTCGCGCCGGCTTGACGATTCGGATGTCAACGCGTTGCGCGTGCTCGCATTTCATGTCGGACTCGCGCTTTCGAATACGCGGCTCTACGAACGCGAGCGCGCCCGGCGGCGCCAGGCTGAATCGCTCGAGCGGGTCGTGCGCATCCTACGCGACACGCAGTACGTCGACGAAGTCTTGCTCGTCTTCGTCGTAACGGTCTCACACGAACTTCCTGTCGATTGCGCGGCTTATGCAATTGAAGGCAATGCGCTTGAGCGCCGCGCGATGCGTTTGCGCGACACCCATGGGTTCTCGCCGGAGAGCACCGTCAAGCGCGACCCCCTCGAGCCATTCCTCACGATCGACGATCCCTCGGCATCGGATGCAATCCCGCCGGCGGCCCGGCGCTCGCTCTTCGGAGCGGCTCATGGCGTCGTCATTCCGTTGCGCATGGAAGGCAGGCTCTGGGGGATGTTCACGGTTCGCGCATCCGGCGAAGACCTCGATTGGCCGCCCGAGGAGCGCTCCACGTTCTTTCGGACGCTCGGCTCGCATCTGGAGATTGCGCTCGCGAACGCGCACGCCTACGAGCGCGAGCTACGCCGCGCGCAGGAACGCGAAACGCTCGCCGAGGCGGCACGCACGATCCTTAGTTACACCGCGATGCAGCCGCTCGCGGATGTCATGTGCAGGTTCGCTGCGTCACTGGTGCACGCGGAGCGTGCGTGCGTGCTGCGCTGGAGCGGAGAACGCTACGCGCAGATCGGAGTGTACGGCGAGGGCATCGAGGAGACGATCGCCACGAGCGGATTCGACGTCGAACAACGCGCCGAACGCGCGACCAGCGGCGGCGCCGACGAACGCCGCGTCCAGCGGTTGATCGACGGCCCCGGCTACGTCGTCATCCCGCTCTCACGCACCGCCTCGGAACGCCCGGGCGATGCGATCGACGCATTCCTGATCGTCGGAAAGTCGAGCGAGGCACGCTTCGCTCGCGACGACTTGCGGCTGATGCAAGAGTTGGGTGCGTTGCTGGCGTTAGCGCTGCACAACTTGGATTTATATGAAGCGATGCAGCGCGCCAATCGCGCGCTCCAAGAGTCTAACGAGTTCAAAGACGACTTGCTTGCGATGCTCGCGCACGACTTCAAAGGCCCACTGACGGTGATCTCGGGATACTGCGAGCTGCTACTCGAAGGAAACGGCGATCGTCCGACGGAGGTCGAGACAATATTTTCGCAGACACGCCGGCTGGTGCGCCTCTCCGAAGATGCACTCGTGCTCGCGCAGACACAGTCGGAGGGGTTCTCACTCGCGCGTGAGGTCGTCGATTTGGGCGCTTTTGTCGCCGAGTGGGTCGAGACGACGGCGCGTGGGAACGAGCGCATCGAGCTTGACCTCCCGGTCAAGCCGGTCATGGTGGAACTCGATTCCAACCGCTTCCGCCACGTCCTTGACAATCTTGTCGCGAACGCCTTGAAGTACTCGGAGGCGCCCGTTCGCATAGCCGTTCGTGCCGTGAACGATCACGCTGAACTGGAGGTGGCCGACCTGGGGATCGGCATCCCTGAGGAAGAGCTGCCGAGCCTCTTCACGCGCTTCGGCCGTGCAACCAACGCGCGCCGCCGCGGTATTGCAGGGTCAGGTGTGGGACTTTACATCTCTCGCAAGATCGTCGACGTGCATCGCGGAACCGTTGACGTGCAATCGAAGGAGGATGCAGGCAGTACCTTCACGGTAAGCTTACCACTCTCGCCCTAGTGCTTTAAGCTTTTTACGGAGAAGAAACTAACCCGACCATGGCATTTCTCAAGGCTCTTATCGACGGGAACGAGCGGGAAGTCGCTCGCCTACGCAAGACTGTCGAGCGCGTGAATGCGTTCGAACCGCGTATGCAAGGACTCTCCGACGAAGCGCTGCGCGCCATGACGCCGGAGTTCCGCCGGCGCCTCGAGGAAGGTGAAGATCTCGAAGCAATGCTGCCCGAGGTCTTCGCGGTTTGCCGCGAAGCGAGCCGCAGGGCGGTCGGCATGCGGCACTTCGACGTGCAGCTCATGGGCGGTCAAGTGCTCTTTGAGGGGCGCATCGCCGAGATGAAAACCGGCGAAGGCAAGACGCTGGTCGCAACGCTTCCCGTCTATGCGCGCGCACTCGAAGGACGCGGCGTGCATCTCGTGACCGTGAACGATTACCTCGCGCGGCGTGATGCGGAGTGGATGGGCCCGGTCTATGAGTTCTTGGGGCTCACGGTTGGCGTGATTCAGCACGATCTGGATTCAGCACAGCGGCGCGCGGCGTATGCGTGCGACGTGACCTACGTCACGAACAATGAATGTGGGTTCGACTATCTGCGCGATAACATGGCCTGGCAAGTGGAAGATCTCGTGCAGCGAGAGCTGTACTTTGCGCTTGTCGATGAAGTCGACTCGATTCTCATCGACGAAGCCCGTACGCCGTTGATTATCAGCGGTCCGAGCCAAGAGTCAACCGAACTCTATCAAAAGTTCGCACAGATCGTGCCACGCTTGCAGAAAGAAGAAGATTACACCGTCGACGAGAAAGCGCATGCCGTTCCGATCACTGAAGCCGGCGTCGCGAAAGTCGAGAAGATGCTGGGCATCAACAACCTCTACGACCAGCGCAACATCGAGCTGACGCATCAGCTCAATGCCGCGCTCAAAGCGTGGAACCTCTTTCATCGCGATCAGCAGTACATCATCAAAGACGGCGAAGTCATCATCGTTGACGAGTTCACCGGGCGTTTGATGTACGGCCGCCGCTATTCCGACGGCATTCACCAAGCGATCGAGGCGAAGGAAGGCATCAAAGTGCGCGGCGAGGATCAGACGCTCGCGACGATCACCTTCCAGAATCTCTTCCGGCTGTACGAGCATCTCGCCGGTATGACGGGCACCGCAAAGACCGAAGAGCGCGAGTTCCGTGACATTTACGGGCTCGACGTGGTCGTCGTGCCGACGAACATGCCGATGGTGCGCAAAGACAACTCCGACATCGTTTACAAGTCGGAGAAGGCGAAGTTCGGTGCGGTCGTTGACGAGATCATCAACGAGCATCAGAAAGGGCGCCCGGTCTTGGTCGGCACCCGCTCGATCGAGAAGAGCGAAACACTTGCGGCGATGCTGCGACGCAAAGGCGTCGAGTGCAACGTGCTCAACGCGAAGTATCACGAGCAGGAAGCAGAGATCATCAAGGATGCGGGGCAGCCCGGCCAGGTGACGATTGCAACGAACATGGCCGGCCGCGGCACCGACATCAAGCTCGGCGACGGCGTCGCCGTCCAGGGCGGTCTGCACATCATCGGCACCGAGCGGCACGAGTCGCGGCGCATCGACAATCAGCTGCGTGGGCGTTCGGGACGCCAGGGAGATCCGGGATCGTCGCGGTTCTATGTTTCGCTTGAAGATGAAGTCATGCGGCTTTTTGGTGGCGATCGGATGACGAATATCATGGAGCGTGTCGGGTTTACCGATGAACAGCCGATCGAGTCCGGCTTAGTGACAAAATCAATTGAGCGGGCGCAGAGCAAGGTCGAGAATCACAACTACGAGATCCGCAAGCACGTCCTCGAGTACGATGACGTCATGAACAAGCAGCGCGAGGTCATCTACGGCGACCGCCGCGCGATCTTGGAGGGGAAGTTCGACACGCGGACGTTCATGTTACAGACGCTCGAAGCGAAAGTCGACGAAACCCTCGCGCACAATGCGCCGGAGAATGCGCATCCGGGTGATTGGGATTTGAGCGAGATGGTCGAGGAGCTGGATGCGATTTTTCCGCTCAAGCCCCGACTCAAGGTTACGGATCTAGAGAAGAAGGACCGCGAAGAGATTCGCGCCACCTTGCGCAAAGCTGCGATCGACGCATACGAAGAGAAAGAGCAGCAGATTACGCCGGAGATCATGCGTGTCGTTGAGGCGCGGTATTTGTTGTTACCGATCATCGACCGGCAGTGGGTGGATCATCTCTATGTGATGGATCATCTCAAAACCGGCATCGGGCTGCGTGGCTATGGCCAGAAAGATCCGCGCGTCGAGTACGAAAAAGAGGCGTTCGAGATTTTCGAGTCGTTGAAGAATAACATCGCTGATGAAGCGATCAAGGGCGTGTTCCGCGTTGTTGTGGAGCAAGGAGCACCGCCGGGTGCGATGGCCGGTCCTGGTATGCCGGTCGCACCGTCGCCATTTGCAGCCGGCATTCCGTCGTCGAATCCGCCGCAACAAGGGCGCCTTGCACCGCAGCAGGTGGAGCAACTGCTTGGGCCCGCTCCAGGCACACAACGTCCGCAACAACTTCATACCAACCTCGGCGACGAGCCCTCCAAACCGACGCACCGCGATCAACCAAAAGTCGGGCGTAACGAACTTTGCCCATGCGGCAGCGGCAAAAAGTATAAAAAATGTCATGGCGCCGCGGCTTAACGGGATAGGAGCTAAGCCAACCCAAAACGAGCCCTACCCTCGGATGCCATGATGCACGATTGCAATGCGCAAGCACATGGATGCGAGACAGTGCGAGGTCGCAAACACATATTGCGAGGCGCACGGCATGCAAAGCGCGAGGCTGCTTAGCGATCTAAGCGCATAGCGATCGTAATCATCGCAGCGTCAAAACCCGTGGCGCGAGGCGGGCGAGGGGTTTACTCCAAACCCTTAACACAAGCTAGGCTCGGACACGCGCTTCCACTTGCACCTCGTTCGCAATATAAACTAGGTTGTATATCGGAACGGTACGTGAGGTTTCTTCCAGCCGTACAACAACAGAGTAGCTTATGGGCAGCGGATTCGTACGATTCCACCGCTCGAAACTTGTAACCGCTAACGTGTAATTATTTGCACTAAAGGCGGGATAATGATCGCTCCATTCAAAAACGTCGTGTTGCACGCATCCTCTTGAACGCCTTTGGATGCCGTTTGCCCCACGGAGCTCGCGCGCGTCTTCAACTTCATTGTCAGAGCACATTATTGTCATTACATCTTCTTTCGCGGTGTCTCCACGAAACACGCGCCATCGCAACGCTGTACCCAAGTAGTCATTGACTTTTCGTAAATGCACATCCGGGTGGTATACAACGGTCACGGTGAGCATCTTGCGCTGCCGCGGTGTTCCGACCAGTGCCAGTGGAACGGGTATGTCAAAGAATGCGACCTTGTTGTGTGCTAGTGTTCCCTGATAAAATAGAAGCACTTGGTAGTCGTCACAATATGTCGCTCGATCAGCACTTGCTACACCGTAACCTAATATATGTTGCCAATCAACGTTTGTTACGCCGAGCTCTTCGATGAAGCGCTGAATTTCTCTGTCGTCCTGCGAGTGTCGAGCCGAATTTACAAGGAGGGCTTTAAGCAGTGCCGCGCTCGGTGGCACGTCGATTATTGGTGAAATATCGCGCATTACACCGGCGAGTTGGTTTGTCACTTTAGGTGCGGCGACGCTCGTACCTACATCGTGTGCGACGGGGGGATTAAGAGTCCTACTTGCCATCATAACGCTACAGCCTGCATTGGTACGTACAGCACCGTGTTCATCTTGAACCAAATTCCCGCCATATTCAACCAATTCTGGTTTAATTTCACCGCGAATACCCGGACCGCGACGAGTAAATGGTGAAGGCTGATTGCGTTGTGCTAATGCTCTGAGGTCACCAATACCGGCCCCGACGATTTGCGTGGTCGCCGCGAGTGAACCGACGGTAAGTGCTAACGCCGATTGCGCAGGGTCTAAAATGCAACACTGGTCTTCTAACAAGTATCTTGGATAAGGAGCAGCGTTATTGAGAGAAGCTACCGTGGCAGACTCAAGATTGCCCGCGCTAATGACGAAAACGACATCCTCTTGCCTCGCTAGTTCATCTATTACCCGCGCAACCCACGAACGCTTTGGATAGATGCGTCGGTTCGCCGCATTCCACGCGCGTCCAAACACGTTTACGGATAAGTTAAATATTTTCACGCCAAGCGGTTTAAGCCTTATGACTGCCTCGCGAATTACACTGGACAATAATCGATCTGGGCAGTCGTTATGTTCGTCTAAAATTCGTGCGCTTGCAACCCAAACGCTTGACGCATTGACAGCGCCATTAGCAATGTTTAAGAGATAATAGCTAGCGAGCGACGCCACACCCGAGCCATGCCCATTCTCGTCATGAACGTCGTTCGGTCGATCGCGTAGAAACGAAAACAATAGTTCGTCGCGAGTGGCTTCCCTCAAGAATGGGTTGCCGTTAGAAAGGCCGGAATCTATAATGCATACTGTAGGGGCGTTACGCGGTGGAGGTTGAATCGGTTCTAGGTGTTCCAGATTGAAATCACGTAGCGTCGTATAGAATGTTTGAAAGGTTGGCCTCGCATCGATAAGCGTGATTGACGTCTGCCATTGAGGACTTTCAACTATCTGTCTAAAAGCCTCGCCGGAGCAACCGACCACCGCTCGAAGCATACCCTCGGTGTCTGAGTACTCTTGCTCATAGATTTGACCGAGTACACCTGGGCCTAAAAAATTCGAGAGATCAGCTAGAGCCTGATGAACTTCCTGATGTCGCTGCTTTCGCCCCGAAGACCTAGCAGTAACTTCTATTTCTACGAGAACCCAATCCGCGTTAACGTACTCGTTATATGCTTCCTTGAGGTCGTCACTGAGGCGATCGAGCGGGCCACCCTCTTCGATGCTCTCAAGTCGGCCAACCAGTATTTCATTTGGTATATGATTGTTTCGAATCGCATTATGTCCGTATGCGGTTATCTTTTGTGCCAGAGCATTAAGGTCGTCACTTTTCGGCACCGCAAGCGTTACGTTTGGCGCGGGCGTTGAAATTTGTTTCAATCCCGTTCCGGTGAGAGAAATCGGAGCTGCGTGCCGGAGTTTTACAAAGAACGCCCGGCGTTGCTGTTCTGTTAGCCTATGAACACGCCGCGAAATTGGCCGCAGCTGACGTTGCAGCTGCGTAGCCTTCGCAACACGTGAGGCAATGGCTTGTGCAGTGCTTGGTGGCAATTTCGGCGCTTCAGTCCGTCGATTTCGTATCTCCGGCTCGGGAAATGATAGCGGAGGGTACTCCTCATTCATTTATCCGCGCTCGTCTCGGTCGACGCGCTCCGGAAACCGATCGTCTCCTTTCTTGCAAAGAACTCACCAAGTCGGCCGCCCTAACAGCCTTCCGATTCTCTAGTACCATGGTTTTAAGCGACTCGTCGATGGTCGAAGTTAAGTCGGCAAACGACAGTTTTTCTGCGGCAGCTGCGACTTTTGCCACTCCTCCCGTTACCTTGATGCCGGATAGTAAGCGCTTTAAATGAAGTTCCCGTTCCCCAGTACCTGGCAGCGGAAAGCCAATGATCGCATCGAATCTACGCCAGACAGCACTATCCAGTAAGTATTGATGATTTGTTGCTGCGATTAGTAGCGAGCGCGTTGATACAAAAGTGTCGATGTTCTGAAGTAGGCTGTTGACAATGCGCTTAGGTTCGCCGATTTCTAAATCGTCATCGCGTTCCTTAGCCAACGCGTCAAATTCATCCAAGAACAGCACCATTGGACGCTCTGCCGCGTCTTTAAATATGCTACTTAACTGAGTTGCGGTAGCACCTAGAAGGCTCGAAAAGATACCGCTAAGATTGGCGGTGCCGATTGGGAGATGCACTTGCTGAGCTATAAAATGCGCAGTTAACGTCTTACCGTTCCCAGGTGGACCCCAGAACAGTATACGTGTCGCCGGACGCAAGCCATGCGCAAGTAACTTTTCCCTGTTACGGTGTTCTGCCACTATACGATGGACCTTCCGTGCAATTGTCGGCGGAAGAACAGGCTCTTTTATGTGTTCTTCGTTACGCTGCAACAATAAAGCATCGATGGCCATATTACTGTTGCGGGCTGGTAAGTGCGTTAGCTTTCGTCGCTCAGCTATGCGCTGGCGGTCGGCACCTAGAGCGCGAATAAGCTCTTGAGCTTCGTGATGGTGATTAGCAGACAGCTCACGGCCAATGATTGACTGAGCAGTTTGAATAAATAGCTCTTCATTAGCATCTCTGTGAGCTTCGAAAAGCAACCTGGTTAGATCAATGCCTTTCATCTGCGACGACGCGCCTTTTTTAAAAGTATTATGCAGATGCGTCTCCCAACTGGCTAGTGCGTTTTGGCGTAGTTCGGAGGGTGTCGGGGGCTTCCTGGCAGGCACGTGAACCAGCGCACACGTTAAGGCGGCTTCTATTTGTCCGGCGCCGATACGTCGCCAGCTGGTTCAACCGACGTTCTGCATTCGGCGCGGCGGTTAACTGTGTCTCACTTTTCGCAAGACTTGAGCAGTTTCACGCGATTCTTTGGGTGCGGTATGCGCCCTGCTCGCGCGGCCTTGAGCGCCGCCGGAGAAAGCCCCGTATGGCTTTGTAGGTCTTTGAGGGACATGGCTTTGAGCTTTGGCACCACTTCTCGCAGCCAAGTAGCGCGCTCGCGCTGGGCGTCCGGGTATTCGGTGTAGACATCCTGGAGATCGTGCACCAGTCCGGCGTCAACTTCTTCGAGTAGGTTTGATTCTTTGCCGATGAAGTGCAAAGCGAGAATGCGGACGTGCCTGCGTGCGAGTACTCCAACGGTTTGCTTTCCGCACGGTCTTCCGTCTGGGCCCAGGCACTTTGCTTCTTCATGGAAAAATGAGGGCGTCGCGCGCGGGCCAAAGCATCGCACGGCACTGATGACGTTCATCGCCAGGATAGAACTCTGAAAGGTGTAAGATACACACGACTGTGCGAATCATGCTACTGAGACTAAGAGCACCACTCAAACGTACCCAGGCACAGATTCTCTCAAGCCGCTTCTTTTCGAATAAGGTAGATGGCGCAGCTTCCAGACGGCAACGGTCCTGGATTCGAGTCATTGCGCGAGCGCGTTAGAACGGCGCTTCAGTTGGGAGTTGAATCTCCGGCTGTTGAGTTCAAGGCGGGTGTATCATGGGACACCTTAAGAATCTCAATAATTAAGACTGTCTTAGCAATGTCGAATCTGCAATACGGTGGCCTAATAATTGTGGGTCGGCCAGAATCCTCCAATAGCCAGGACGGAATCAACCCTGCGGAACTCGCCACATTTGATCTCGACGTTATGCGCGATCAGTTTGACTCATTCGCCTCCCCGCGTGCAGTCGTTTCGATAGCGCGTGTTAAGATCGGCACTCATACCTATGTTGTCATCGATGTAGCAGAATTTGAAGAAGATATAGTCATTTGCAAGAAGGATCAACTTCCCGAGTTAGCATTGAAGAAAGGCACCGTCTATATTCGGCCGTTCCACGGGCGGCCTCGATCAGTTCCAGTTAGCAACGCAGAGGAAATGCGAAGCGTGATAGAGCTAGCGGTCGATAAGAGTGAGCAGCGCTTCGGAGGTCGAGCAAAGCGGCGGGGTTTTGTAAGGCAGCGCGCGAGTGCGTCCGCTTATGAAGCCGAAGTCAGTGAGTTACCATAATGCATCATAAGGAGTCGTTGCCCGAACCTGTCCAACCGATGTTGGGCGGCCCATATTGGCGTGTCATCGTCCGACCAACTGACTATCAAGCTGAATACGTATCGTTTGCGCAACTAGAGAGCACGCTTCAAAAAGCGCAAGTACGGCTGCGTGGCTGGTATTTCCCACATTTGTCAAGGCGAGCGAATGAAATATGCAGTGGCACTAACTACTTGGCGATGTGGAACATTTTCCACAATTACGAATATTGGCGCTTCTACGAAAGCGCCCAGCTTATACATTATCACGGCGTTAGAGAGTGCGTTGATAGCGGCTATAAAGAAAAAATCGAAGAGGTAACGCGCAGCAATCTAAAATGGCTTGACCCCGACTGGTCAACTGTTACAGGCTACTTCGACATTATCAATTTCGTCTACACCGTGACCGAAATATTTGAGTTTGCGGCGAGGCTCGCCTCGGCCCTTGAGTTGCAGAAACAAATGCATATAGAGATCGGCTTGGAAAATGTAAAGGGCTTCATCTTAGGCATAAGTGACTGGGGCCGGGCGTGGGACTATCTCTATCAGTGGAATGGATCGGATTCGTTATCGGGGTCGTGGGATGTTGACTCTAGAGACTTAAGCGCAACTGCGCACGACCAGTCACTGGCTGCAATCATTTGGTTTTTTCAGCGTTTTGGATGGAAGGAAGCGAACTACCAAGCTCTACGAGATGCACAGATCGCGCTCTTTAACCGACAGTTCTGATTCCGGGTCATCACTTGCGTGAATTGTTTCTTTTGATGAGTGCGAGCGCCTTCGGCCTAGTAGGTGAAGGTTTTACGAAAGAGGGAAGGTGGGGTGCTGCCTACTATACATTATAGATATGGCCCCTCCCGATGTGTGGCTTCAGATTCTCGCGTGGACGAAAACACTTTTCGAAGCGACAAAAGCTGCCATCGACTTTGATGATACTTATGCAAGGTATAAGAACGATCGAGAGACACTGCGTGAGGCGCGTCGCGTAAGCATAGTTTTTCCACGTTTTCATTAACAGAGGTTGAGTCCTTACTACGACGTCTTGAAGGATGCAGGGATAGGTTTATTACTCAAGGCGGAGGTAAAGATCGTGCGCGCTGCATATGTGGCGTTCTGAATGAGGCTCGGGATGGGAACGGCGGCCAGCTTCCTCTAATAGACGACTGGCAGAATATATATAACCAATTACAGTGCGCGACATTGAGATAGCGCGTCGCTTTGAGTCCGTTCTTGGTGGAAGCCTTAGCGCGTGCGAAGCCTAACAAGTAACGATATTACCGCAGTCTGCGCAATCGATGCTCTTTCATTTGCTCCGTATGAACAATACAACAGCGCATTTTATCGAGAGCTTGCTGAATCGCATGGCTACGAGGCTATCGTAGCGACTATTCCAGATGGAACTATAGTTGGGTGGATTCTTGCTGACATTGTGCGTTCTCCTGTACGTATACGTTCTATTTCGGTGCATCCTGAATACCGTCGAAAAGGATTTGGGTATGCATTGTTAACGGAGATTCTTAGCGCGCATAGTGAAGTCGATCTACTCGTCGAACCAGATAACGTGCACGCGTTAAGGCTTTATCAACGACTCGGATTCGTGATAACCGACGGCGACCCGGAGATGCCAGAACGGATTCGAATGCTCTGGACGAGATGCGGTGACATCTAACGCCCCTCGCCCGCCTCGCGCCACGGGTTTTGACGCTGCGATGATTACGATCGCTATGCGCTTAGATCGCTAAGCAGCCTCGCGCTTTGCATGCCGTGCGCCTCGCAATATGTGTTTGCGACCTCGCACTGCCTCGCATCCATGTGCTTGCGCATTGCAATCGTGCATCATGGCATCCGAGGGTAGGGCTCGTTTTGGGTTGGCTTAGCTCCTATCCCGCGCCGCGGCTTAACGGGATAAGAGCTAAGCCAACCCAAAACGAGGGCCCCCCCTCCGCAAGGCGTTGAGGGCGTAGTGTGAGGCGTCGGGAGCGTGGTGCGAGGCGGTGCGAGGCACTTAGATGTTAGACTGCGAGGTGCAAAGCCGCCGCGTTCATTGCAGCGCTTCGCGATCGGCGCTCGGCGCGGGGCGAGGGGAGGGCTTGTCACATCATCGATCTAAGTGATGATGTGACAAGCCTGGAATATGGAAAAATCAGCAGTCCGAATGGCTAGAAAACGGGAAAAAGCGCGCGCGCTTGGCTTCTGCGCGCGGTGCTGTAACGAGAAACCCGCTGACGGCCGTGTGATTTGCAGAACATGCCACAACCGCATGGTTAAGATCACAAGGAGTAGGCGGCATAAGGGACGTCAAGCCGCAGAATTGCGTCAGATGGTTGAGGCGCATGAACGAGCTGGTGATCGCGCGAGCAAACATCATCTCTACGAGGACGCTTCTCAGTGGTATCACAAAGCTCTTTCCCTCCAAGCGATCACGCATCGTGACCAACTGCGTATAACCGAAAAACTCCAGAAAGTCTACTTCCTCGGAGAGAATCCCAGTGCAGCGGCACCGCTTGCGAATTGGCTGGCCAAATCGTACTCGGCGTCTGCTGAAGGTTGGGAGAAAGCAATAGAGTCACTGATCGACGTCGCGACACAGCTGTTCATGGATTCGAAGACAGAGCAGGCGCTGCCGGTGCTTGCGCAAGCAGCACAAATTGCCGAAGCAGCTGGCCTGCGTAAGCTACGTACGATCGTGGACCTACAACGGGTTCGGTATCTACACCTGTTGGAAAGATATCATGAAGCGCGTCTGCTGTTAGAAGTTGTTATGGAGCCGGCCGAGCCTGAGGTTTCATCACTCCGTTTTTTTTACTATCGTGAAAAGAGCGAAGCAGCCGCGGTACTTGGTGAAGCGGAAGAGGTGCATCGGTGTTTCGGCCGAGCGCTGGCAGCCGCCAAAGAAAGCTCGAACGTCCATAGCATAACACAAGCCTGGGGATATTATGGTTTCCTCTCATGGCGGCTTGGAGATATCGAACACGCCAAGAGTTGTTTTGAATCTGCGATCCTCGTAGCACGCGAGAATCAAGTCCTTTGGAGGGTTTCTCATCTCCACGTCTGTTATGCCGAGATATTGGCAACGATGGGACAGTATACCACTGCCCGCGAGCACCTCCTCAAAGCATTTGCGTACGAGGCGCGGGCCCCGATGCTTGAAGTCGCCATTGCTCGAGTTGGGATTCCGCTGGCCCTCAGGCTCGAAGACATTGCGCTACTCAAACGATGCGGGCAACCCGCCTCGATCAGCAAGGCTTGGCAGGACGGAAATCCTACAAACATTGGCGCCGTAGCTGCCGCACACGCACACCTTTCTGTTTTCCAGGGCCAGCACGGCCGAGCGCGGGAGCTACTTCATCGTGCACTGCCGTGCATACGACAGCTGGATGAGAACTGGCATTTCTTGCTGGCGGTTGCGCAATATGGCAATCGAACCGATCTTCCAGCGGCACGCGCTTTTATCGAGCGACGCCTGGAGTTCCCGCATCACAATGTTGCAGCCGCGTGCTTGAGCCTTTTCGATGCATTCGCTGCGCAACGGAGTCGGAGTTCTGGAAGAGTTCGCGCATGCGCACTTAAGGCAGCCCGACAGTTTAATGCTTTGCATTGGCACGGCTATGCGGAAACAGCAGGGGCCTTGATCGATCCTGGAGCTCGCTCGCTCGTTGGAGAGATTAATAATAGTCCTCTGGCCACTATGGAGCCAGCGCTCACGCTACGCGAGCAGCAAGTAGCGGAGCTTGTCCTAAAGGGGCTTTCCAACCGGGATATAGCAACGACATTGTCAATCGCAGAGCGCACCGTCGAGGCGCATATGACTTCGATTATGGGTCGTCTTGGAGTTCGCTCACGTCATCAACTTAAGGATATCCTTATAGAGCCTTAAGCGGCGACGGTACCACAGCGTAATTGCGGTTTCCACGATGCATGGCGACCTTACTCGCTGATAAACTCGCTTCAGGGTTCGATGACAACTGAGCTCGTGGTGGACTGCTGTCGTATAGGTGCCGGATGAATCGGAGGAAAGCGTGCTGAAGTCGGCCTTTCGTATTAACATCGTGCTTGCCACATTTGCGATCGTACTCGCTCCGTCTAATGCTACGGCTCAGATAGTGCCGGGCGTCACTCAATCCGCGGCGCATACCGCGAACGTTACGGGCACAGTCACCCAGAGTGATGGAACGCCCGTCGCGGGCGCAGATGTTAAACTGGCAGGCCCTGCAATCGTTTCGACAACAAGTAATGACCGCGGCGTGTTCAGTTTTGCCAGCGTCCCCTGGGGAACCTACCAAATCACCGTGACGTCGGTGCTGGGCACTTTCTCACGTGGCAACGCCGTCATCAACGGAGATATTAATATCGCGATTGCATATCAATCGCGCGCTGGACTGCAGACTATTGCGCACGTTTCAACGAGTAGCGCGGGAGCGCAGATCAATGTAACACCGGCGAGCATCGCTTCCGTAAGTCCAAGTGAATACGCCTTTCAAGGGAATACGTCTTGGAAGGAGTTACTAAACCAAATCCCAGGAGTGACCGTGGGAGGCGACTTATTCGGCGGCAGGTCTACTCTTACAAACGTCCCTGATGGACCATTTCAGCCAATCGTGCTCTCGATCAATGGCGCGTTACCGTATGAGACGTCGACAACGCTTGACGGTATGCCGCTCTATAACCAATCAGTTACCATACCCGCCGGGAGCGGCACTAATCTGTCATATCTACCAATGCCCATGTTTGACACCGCAGACGTAGTACGCGGTCCCGGAGCCGATGCCCCGAGTATTATCGATTCCATCGGCGGCAGCTTCGTTCTCCACGCGCCCGGGCGCGTGGAGAAGAACGAAGCTGAATTTTCGTATAGCAATGACGCGTATGGTGGTAGCGTCGCGAACGCGAAGGCAGAGTTACGGCTAGGGAAATTGTCGGCCGTCATCACGTACGGGTTCTACGACAGCCCAGGACCCCTAGAAGGGACGCAATATGTGATGCCGGGGCTCACCCTGAACCCGGCTACCGTCAATGGCCAAGCTTGGGGCAGCAGCGGTTTGGTGGGCTATACGAATCCCAAGTACAACCCTGCCTACTTCACGAGTTTGGGTTATACACTTCTGTTCTGTTGCGCCCCACTAAGCACGGCGTGGATACAGCACAACGGCGCCATCGGACTATCGTACGATATTACGCCGTCTATCACCGCGCAGGTCTTTTACGCGGGCTCGGCATCCTCAATGCCGGACCCTATTTCCAAGGACCAGGTCTCCTTCATGCCGGGTCCGGGATATACGGGGAGCCTCGTTCCCGGAAGCTATTTGCTCTTCAACGTCGAGGGCTCTGATGACATCGCGCAATCCCAAAGTCTCCTGGAGGAGAAAGTGACTGCATACACAGGGGGCGGTGTGATTCGGGTAGCGGCATTGCAAGCTAACTCATTCTCGCAATGTATGAGTACTAGTCTTCCCAACGGTCAATATAGACTATATGGCTCGGGCACGTATGCAAACAGCACTCCGGCTGTTTTCAATGGAACGCTGGAGCCCCTCACATTTTCTGGCACCCAAGCGTCCAACTTCTTCGCTCTCCACTCTTGGACTGATAACCGCGATCTCTTGGGGAGCTACGCGGCACAAGTAGGTTCAGCATCGAGTGTGGGGCTCTCGTATGTCACATCATATTATAATGGGCCATCTAGTTTGCAGTGCTGCGCGGGGTTTTCGCTTTCAACCCCGTCGGCGATTTCAGAGACAACGGACGAAGTACGCCTTTATGGTGGTACCAAGGTATCAGATAACCTCTCGGTTGATGCTTCATGGTATTTCGCAACAGGTTCTTACCATGTGACCAACCCAAACAATCCAAACCAATATGCAGACTCTGTCTTCCCCTATAACGCACCGCGCTTAGGTGCCGTCTGGCGCGCAGGCCAGAACATCGCGATTCGCGTAGCAGCTGGCGGCGGCTATGCACTACCGGCGTTGTCTTCTCTCGTCGGTTCGAATGGGGCTATTGACTGCAGCAGTGGTATATTTTGCTCGATAAGCCTGACGAATCTAAAGCTTCAACCAGAGACGTCATTTGGATTTGACCTAGGCACCGACATGCGTGTAAATCGCGCTACCGTTCTTTCCGTCGATCTTTATCGCACGAACCTTTACGGGCAATTTTATACATCCGTGACTAATGCTGGAACCTTTAACGCGCTGCCGCTCTATAAGTTCGAATGCGGCAACCTGTCGCAATCGCGGTACGCGGGCGTGAATCTCGATATTCGTCATGACGTGCCGAAAGGAATTTATTGGCATGGAGCGCTCGGCCTCTCGCGGGCCTATGTAGTCAACGTTCCCGCCGGGTTTTACAATGATCCAACGGTACCGTGTAAGAACTGCGCTAATACGTACATCCTTACGGGAAGTAATTTTAATGGATTTTTTCAGTCGACGGTTCCTTATGCTAATGGCACTGCGCAAATCGGTTATCGCTGGTCTCCAGGTAAGTACATCGATCTTTCACCCACTTACTACGGCAACGGCAACCCATATTATGTCCCCGCATTCGTGGAGTTCGATGCTCACGCCGGGTTCGCACTAACAAAGAACGTTTCATTGCTCGTAACGTTCAGAAACATTACGGGCGCCTATGACCTAAACTACGCGCATTACGGTACCGTCTCGACAGGGGCGGAAAATATAGCCGGGTCAGGTCTTCTACCGAACCCGCTCTTTGAAATACCTTTCGGTCCGCGAAGCGCCATTGTCACGCTAAACTTAAGGGAATAACAAGAGCGGTTCAAAGGTACACATAAATGTCGTGGGAGCGCCCGCTATTAGTCAAATGTTGTGGCATTTGCATCATCCTTTGCTTAATTGCCTTTACCCATGTCGTCATCGCTAGCCAGACGCACTTAAACGAAGATGCCGTGACCGAAGTGACTCGTGACGTAGGTCCTGCGGATAGCATCGTTGTCGGCCAAAGCGCTTGGATAAGCGCGAGCCGGCGACACAATATGCACGGAGAGGTAGTTCTAGATGCGAATCCGGTAAATCCGAAGGAGCTGATTGCGTGTTCGATTTCTTCAGCATCGACAGCTCACCCGGATTCTGATTTATCTGAGTTCGATGTCGTATACGCGTCGGATGACAGTGGGAGGACGTGGCATCATTCACTTGACAGCCCGGCCTTCGCAAGTGACCCTAGTTGTGGATTTTCGGGCGACGGACGTGCTTTCTTCATAGCAACGACGCTGCGCCACTTGTTAGCTTATCGCTCAGTAGATGGGTTAGCTGCATGGCGCGAAATCGCGGCATTGCCCCCGCTTGATGCCCCTGTTTTCACAAGAGTCAATGGCGAGCCGCATTGCCTGCTCATCGAGGGGACAGGGCCCGCTGGAAGCCCACGCGGCATGGTGATTGGACGGGACATATACATATTGGCCGATGATGGCACACGCTTTGGAGATTTTGGATCTCACGCGGATCCCCCCGGCTTCAGTTCAACATCCGGAAATGCCGTTACAGACGCCGCTGGTAACCTTTGGGTCGTCTATAGAGACTTGCGTATAAAGAACGGAATGATCAGAGATAACAGTGCAGGCAAGTCCAACACCGTATTACGCGTCTTCGAACTCCCAACACGACAACGTGGGGTCGGAAAAGTAGAAACTGTAGCGAATGCCTACTCCAGCGACAGCCTTGCAACAAAAGACGCTCCCAGTCTGAGCGTCGATGCCAGTCCATCGTCTCCGTTTTTCGGCAGCGTATACGTTGTGTGGAGCGACGTCAGGACTGGGCGTAATCGCATTCTTTTCTCGTCGAGCCATAATCGCGGGGATGCTTGGTCCCGACCGACGCTTCTTGACGACAACAATGGCTTCAAGGCGCCTCTAGCGGGTCCGGACGATTTCATGCCGACAATTACCGTTGGCAAGAGTGGTGTTATTGGCGTCGTGTGGTACGATCGCAGAGATGCGCCAGATGATCTGGGCTACCAACTACGTTTCACAGCATCACTCGACGGCGGTCTTAGTTGGCTACCAAGCGTTCCTGTTACCTCGTATGTAAGCGACTGGAATAACGTACCGTTATCGACGGACGCCCTGAGCATTAAGGTGGGTACGGGGATCGTCCAGCCGGAGCTGGATTTTCACAGTTTCGCCGTCCACACCGGGGACTACTCACTTATCTCGGTGGATGCGCGAGGCGTGTTTCATCCGATCTGGGTCGACACACGCACCGGAACCTCTCAGTTATGGACCGCGCCGGTTGCGGTTCATGGCGCAGTAACGGTGGTCCATCGCAGAACGTCAGAAGCACTCGTTCTTCCAGCGCAACGCCAGGTACCAGTAAGTAGGAATGATCCGGCATTCTTTGCGACGCCGTTCAAGGTCACGAGAGAAGTGACACAATCGGTACGCGTCGTCAGTAACTCCTTGCACTACAATTCCACTTCTCATCGTCTAACGTTCTTAGCTGCCGTGCAGAACCTCTCGATGGAACCCCTGACTGGTCCGCTGGCTCTTGTTATTCGAAGCGCGATTCCTCGATTTGCAGCCTTTGCTTTCATGAACGCAGACAATCGTTTACCGCGCATGGGAGCGTGCTGGAGCTTTGACAATCGAACTCTCGTGCAGAGCGCTCAAACCCCGTATCGGTTGATAGCGATGAATCTCTTATGGCGAGGGCCGCAACGGTTAACGCACAAGATCGCGTACAGTCCATACGGCTGGAAAGCTATCCGCCCTTATCTCGAGAGTTTCAACTTCTCCGTAATCTCAACTAGCTCTCCGATTACTAAGACCTCTAGTACAACGCGTAGTGACGTTTGCTCGCCAGCGATCAGGCCGTCGGGGTGTACCAGGGATTCCACTTGCCGCTAACATGCCTGAACCATGGACTCGTATAGCGCGCTAGCGCAGATGACACATCAGGCGTACCAACAGGGCGATGACGCTCGCGCAGCCTTGTTTGCACGAATTCTTGAGCGTCTTTGGGCTGCTGCTCGGCATTGCCAGTACGCCGATCGCGGACATGGGTACGCCAAGGCGAAGAAAGCCATTATGACACGGAAGACTTTCTACACAGGCGACTTCAATCACGCCGCGCGCGATACCGATAACAACACATCCTGCAAGGGATGGTTCGTTGGGAATTTCATGGAAGAAAAAAGCTGTTCCCACGACGCGCGTACCACCGAGGAAGTCGAAATCAAGTCCTGGGAATTCAGGACTTGAGATGGGAAGAAGCACCCAGCGAAGTGCCTAGTTGGCGCGTTCGAGTGTACGCTGATTCTGCGGGGCAGCGTCAAAGGAAAGGTGGCATTACGGCAGCCCAAGATCGCGGCAACGGATGTCATCCGGTCAAATTATCTGAGACTGGTGTGTCCGAAGACGATTTGTTGATATTAAACTTACGGCGGGCCAGTATATTGCTATCCAGCCCCTCGTGATCAATAATCTCATTCTGGAAGTGGCAGAGGGCGTCGCTGGCATAACTATTAAGGCCCCAAGTCCCAATCCGAGGACCAATCTATCCAATGTTAGGAAGGTTGAAGTCGAGGGATTCGACCGCTTACGTTGAGCGCGAGCGGTGGCTGCGAAACGTCATGCCTAAGCGATCCGATCTTCAACTTATCGAGTCCTAGCGCAGATGCTCCATCAAGCCTATGAACAAGGAGATGATGCCCGCGCTGCATTGTATGCGCGGATTCTTGAGCGCATTTGGGACAAGGACAAGAGCGTACTTCGAAAGACTTCGCTTGACACGTGGAAGCAAATCGATTTAAGCATGAATCATTCGTAAGACCCATCCTAGAGTATGCTCGTGGTAACGTCAGTCGCCTCGACCCCGAAACAGAAGCGGCAGCATATCAGGTATACTGCCGTGCGCTTGTAGACGCCGACAAATAACCCCCCGGTAACTCGCCCGGCGCCGAGCGCCAATCGCGAAGCGCTGCAATGATCGCGACAGCGTTGCGGTTAGCGCTCGCGGGCACCGTTCTGAACGGAGAGTTCCCAGCGATACCCGTCCGCATCGTGAAACCACAGGCCCATATGCGGGGAGCCCGGCGATGTAGGGCCGATCTCGTCGCCCGGATCTTCCAATTCTACGCCGGTTTTTTTCAACGTCTCGAGCGCTTCGCGCAGCGCGCGCATACTGTCGAGGTGAAACGATATGTGGTCGATCGTGTCCGGATGTGGTGTGCCTTTGAAGAACCCGATGATGATCGCGTCGTTCGTCAGCCCGATGCCCTCATCGGACCGGAACATTTCCTTCAGATCGAAGTTCTTGGTCCAAAACTGCGCGCTCTTCTCGGGGTCTCTGACGGTAAGGCTGAAATGCCAGACCGCGCCAAGTCGTACTTTCACGTCGGTACCTCCTCGTAACGCATCAAGTCGCACTTGTACCCGCGAATGATGCCATCGTAACTCGTCGCACGCTATCCGGTTTAGGGGTCAACGTCACTTTAGGCTACGCGCTTAATTTTTCGAATCTTTGCTGTAGCGCGGGCATCGTGTGCTGCGGCATAGAGATCGCAGGCAAGCTGTGCGTTCAGCCAAAAGCGGGCTGGCATCGCGAGCGCCGCCTCGAAGCGTAGCGCCATCTCCGGAGAAACTCCTCGTCGTCTACGGATAATGTCACTCACATATGACGGAGAGACGCCAATCGTCTTGGCAAATTGATGCTGAGTGATACCAAGAGGGTCCAGAAACTCTCCTACGAGAATCTCACCCGGCGAAACCGGGGGTAGCTGGTGCTCTATCTTGGGCATACGTTCTATCTCCATTTAGTGATAATCGACGACTTGAACGTCGAATGCGCGGCCATTATCCCACCGAAAGCAGATGCGGTACTGCTGATTTATTCGAATCGAGTGCAGTCCTCGACGGTTGCCTCGAAGAGCCTCAAGACGATTGCCTGGCGGTATACGTAGCATTTCCAGCTCGTCAGCGTAATCGATTACTGCGAGCTTGCGGCGAGCAACGTCGTGAAGGCTTTCAGGCAACGCCCGTCGTGCTGCTTATCATATTATGATAATCACGTCAAGACTCAGGCGCAGCCACGCTCGTGTGGCATCGTTGCTACAACTTGGCTTGCGCAGAAAAACGCTGCATAATATAATGCTCGCAAAGGACAACGCGCATTAAGAAATGAGAAGTACCAAAAAAGGAACCGCCAGTGGCGCGGTCCACAAAGTGCCAGATGATCTACGAAAAGCCCTTGTTGCCGATTCAAAGGCGCACGCGGCATGGGAGAGCCTTACACCACTCGCTCGCAACGAGTGGATATGCTGGGTTATCTCAGTCAAGAGAGCAGAAACGCGAGAGGAACATGTCGAACGGGTGCCTACGCACCTTAAGGAAGGAAAGCGCAGACCTTGTTGTTGGATGGGCTGTATTCACCGCACGGATAAGCCAATCAGCCCATCGGTGCAATACATGCTCAATAGACGACGTAAGTCAAAATAGGTGAAAGAAAGTTAAGCGATCTCAAACGCCTCCCTCTGCGATGCGTCGGGGACTCGTACGCGATAGCGCAAGTGGATTACTCCGGTGTCGAAGCGGCGCGTCTCGAGGAGTTCGAGATTCCTTCGTAATGCATCTCGGAATGCCGGCTTTCCGCGGCCGACGATCACCGGGTTGAGAAATAGGTGACATTCGTCGACGAGATCGGCTTCGAGTGCAAGCCCTGCGAGCTCGGCACCGCCAATGATGATGTCGTGCTCCGATTCCCGCTTAAGCTTCCGAATAGACTCGAAGTCGAAGTCCCGTTCGACGCGCGTGTTGCGTGTCGTAACGGCTACCAGCGTTCTTGAAAAGACGATCTTCTCGGCTTTCTGCCAAACCCGTGCGAAGTCGCGGTGCTCGGGTGGATAGCCCTCCACCGGCGAATCCC